>CEAO01013335.1_pt1 | contig 133554 bp, 131 predicted proteins | sample 557631 | NCBI WGS metagenome assembly CEAO01 (sample SAMEA3182049, study PRJEB8094) | gut metagenome | biome: human; feature: gut; material: Stool; isolation source: human stools | place: Canada | collected 2012-02-08 | reverse complement strand
CTTTCTCTTGTTTCCCCACCGTACTCACATAGTATCCTCTACACCAAAACTGTCTATTCCTATACTTATACTTCATGTTTCCCCATTTCTCATATATCATTAAGCTGCTTTTTCCTTTCAAGAATCCCATAAATCCTGAGATGCTATACTTTGGCGGTATTTCTAACATCATATGTATATGATCTGGACAAGCTTCAGCCGATAATACAGTTACTCCTTTCCATTTACAAAGTTCACGTAGTATTTGTCCTATTTCATATCTTTTCTGTCCATAAAATACCTTCCTCCGATATTTAGGGGCAAATACTACGTGATACTTACAATCCCATTTTGTATGTGCTAAACTATGTTCATATGACATGTTGAAAAGCCTCCTTCTATTAATTAAAACTGCAGTTTACAGGCCGCAATTTTATATTAATACTTAGGAGGCTTTTTTTATATCAAAGACTCAACGCTAAAGCTCAACTGAACCCCTGGTCTAATCAGGGGTTTTCTTTTTTCAAAAAAAGACGAACATTTCTGTCCGTCATTTACAGCAGGTATCACTTAAAGCGGACACCTGCTTTTTTTAATTGTTTGAAGATGTACTTCATCGTGTGATAGAGCGTCTCCCCGTCTTCAGCGGTAATCCGCTTTTCGTCATAAAGATCTAAATCCCGATAGTAACAGCTGAGTTTCCCGCTTAAATCTTCTAATATCTCTCTGTCATCACAGCCGCTGAATTCACCGGAGCCTCCCCGAAAAACCTCTTCCGTCATTTTCCGTTCTTCTTCACTGTACTTTTCCAATTCTTTCCGAAGCGCTTCATTTTTCGCTTCCGTTCTGCGCAGCCGTTCCTGCAAACCATCCGCTAAGCCTTCCATCGTCTTAATCATTTCCTTGGCTGCCGCCAGTGCCGTGTCTTTCATGTAATCCTCCTTTACATATCTTCTGCGATGGCATCCCATCGTTCATAAAGTTTTGCCAGCTTTTCTTCCGCGTCCTTATACTCTTCCGTAAGGGCGGCATAATTTTCAGGCTCGCTGTTCATACGGAAAGTGTACATTTTCACGGTCGCTTCCTGCCGTGCAATTTCCATTTCCACCTGCTCCAGCTTTTTTGCTGCCGCTATGGAAATCCCCTTCTTTTCTACCTTTTTTGGTTCCGCCTTGGATACCGTCATTTTGGCAGGCGTCTTGGCAGTCTTTGCATTTCCCCTGTCCTTTTCAAATTCTTCCAGGTCTTTTTTCTTTTCTTTATAGTAAGTGTAGTTGCCAAGGTACTCAGTAAGCCTGCCATTGTCCAGTTCCAGTGTGCGCGTCACAACTTTATCAAGAAAATACCGGTCATGGGAAACAATCAGACAGGTTCCGCCGAAAGCCTGTATGGCTTCTTCCATGATTTCCCTCGTAGGAATATCCAGATGGTTTGTCGGTTCATCAAGAATGAGAAAGTTCGGCCGTTTCAGAAAGAGACATAACAAGGACAGCCTCGCCTTTTCACCGCCGGAAAGAAGAGATATTTTTTTGAAAACATCTTCTCCCCGAAAGAGGAACATGCCCAGCACATTTCTTGCTTCCGCTTCGCCATAATTGAAAAGATCCCGCACCTCATCAATAACGGTTCGATCCGGTGAAAGCCACTCCTGCTCCTGGGAGTAGTAACCCACCTGTACATGGCTGCCCATATGGATAAGCGTTTTCTCTCCCGCCAGTTCCCCTGTAATCATTTTCAGGAGGGTCGTCTTCCCCGCACCGTTTGGTCCGATAAGTCCTACCGCCTCCCCTTTTTTTATATGCATTTCTATATCTTTAAATAAAGGAGTCCCATTATATCCTGCCGTACCATGAAGGATATCAAGAACCTTATCCGCACAGTCATCAGGCGGTGTGAAATGAAAACGAAATGTGGCCTGCCGGTTCGGTTTTTCCAGCCGTTCCAAGCGGTTCAGCTGCGACTGCCGTCCCCGTGCCTGTTTTGATTTGATCCCCGCTTTGTATCTTCTTATGTATTCTTCCGTTTCACGGATATGCTCCTGCTGCTTTTCATATGCTTTTTCATAAGCCGCCGTTTCCCGTGTCTTCGTATCCATATACCGCGTATAGCCGCCGCGGTAAGAATGAATGCGGTGATTCTCCAGATCGATAATGCCTGTCGCCGCAGCATCAAGAAAGTAACGGTCATGAGAAATCATAAGCACGCCTCCTTTATAGGAGCGAAGATAATCCTCCAGCCATTCCAGCATGCCCATGTCCAAATGGTTCGTCGGTTCGTCAAGAAGAAGGAAATCCGGATGACGCACGAAAGCAGCCGCCAAATTAATTCTGACCTTCTGACCGCCGGAAAAAGAATGAATGTCCCGATCCCAATCCTCCTCCGTAAAACCGAGACCCGTTAAAATCTTTTTTGTGGCAGATTCATAATCATAACCGCCGAGAAATTCAAAACGGGCTTCCGTTTTTCCATATTCCAAAACAAGATCAGCGTCATCTTTATGAAATTCCAATTCGGCTGCCAGCCGTTCCATTCTGTCTTTATAAAAGAGAACGTCTTCCCACGCTTCTTCCATTTCATCACGTATCGTTTCACCGGCATAATCGAAATCCTGGCGAAGGTAGCCGATTACTGCACCATCACTGGTTTTTATCGTTCCCCGGTCAGCCTCTTCCCTTCCCATGATACATTTCAGGAGTGTCGTTTTCCCTGCGCCGTTCGCCCCTACAAGCCCAATATGTTCGCCGCTTTTCAATTCGAAAGAAACATTTTCAAAAACGCTGTTAATGCCGAAATATTTAGTTAAACCATTGACTCTAAGTACTGCCATATTTCCCTTATCTTCCTATAAAAGCGGTTCATCTGTCCAGTATTTCCGCTTTTATGATGATGACTATTTCCGACTCCTCCACGGATCGGCTCTTGCTCTGGAAAAGTTTTCCCAGTAAGGGGATATCTCCCAGAATAGGAACTTTCCTAAAGGTTTTATTTTCTTCCTTATCTATCAGGCCCCCGATAGTAAGCATATCGCCCGACCGGAGACGGACCAGCGTATTTGCCTGGCGGGTAATGATACGGTAAGCCCGCATTTCAGGCACAAGGTACGGCGTGGAAACCTCAGCATTCACATTTGCGGTGATTTCCCCGTCCGCACTGATTCGCGGCGTGTAGGTAAGCTTGATGCCTGCGTCGCGGTATTCCGTGGTCGTTGTCCGAACGCCGTTATCCACATGCTCCACGATAACCGGAATTTTATTTCCTATAAGTATTTCCGCCTCCCGTCCGTTCATGGTGACCACATTCGGCCGGGCAAGGATTCTCGCTTTGCCTGTAGAAACAAGAGCATTCAGGTTAGCCCTGAAAAAAGCGGTGTAGGGATGCCCTGCCACGGATCTGCCGTAGGAAATACCTGCGTAGCCTTCAGGAATCTTCACATTCCATCCGTTATGTTCGATATTCCGCATCCGCGGATTTCCATTTTTATCATACTTTATATTTCCCGCGCCATCGGTGACATACCGCTGTTCATTCCAGCTTTCCCTGTGATACTCGCCGCTGCCGGTAAGAGCTTTAAAATCCCAGTCGATCCCAAGTTCTTTGGAATGGGATCGGTTTACGGCAATAACTTCCGCCTCTATTTTTACCTGTTTTTCAGGAACATCAAGAGAGCGGAGAACCGCAGCGGTTTCCATGATTTCCAAAGGTGTTCCGCTCAGAATGACCGCGTTTGCCGTCTGGTTATATGCTACATGGACGCTGTCAGAAAGCTGGCGAATCCCTTCCGCCACCTCTTTCGCTTCCGCATAAGACAATTTATAGGATTTCGTTGCTCTTCCCCCATTTTTCATGGCGGATTCCCCAAAAACAATAAGCATGCCCCCCTCTTCCCGTGCTATGAGTCCCTGGGAAACCAGCATGGCATGGAGCGCTTCTTTCGGCGTGACGTGATCTAAATCAGCCGTCACACTTCCTGTAACTGTACCGCCGAAGACAATATTTTTCCCTGTAAGTTCCGCCAGACTCCGGAGGACCTCCTGGATAGGCGCATTCTTTACATGAAGACTGAAATCGGAAGGTTCTTTTTCTTCCGTAACAGCATGTTTCGTTAAATAACTTTTTGCCTTTTCCCCTTTTCGTTCTTCCATGGATTGGCGGAGTGTTGCTTCCATCGTTTCGTGAGCACTCGTTTCCAGTTTCATCTCTGGTATTCTGTTTTCCGCATTAACAGAAAAAGGGAAACAGAAGAACAGAGTGCCTACGAATAAAAAGACGGTATGTCTCAAGGCAGTTCCAAAAAAAGATTCTCTGCTGCCGATGATAACTGGACTGTTTTTTCTCCGATTGAAACGACTGACCATATACCCACCCGATCCCCTTTCCGAACTGTAACTGATTCTCCATTCACGGCAAGCATGGCCCGCCGATTCCCTCCATACTCCATGACTCCCTGTAAAACCGGGGCGAGATGGATAGCCCCCGTTGTCCCTTCTGCCACCGGCATCTGCGGTGCTTCTTCATTTTCCCTCTTTGAATCATAAGACCGCACCGCATAAAACGGATCTTTCAACGGTTTCCCCCGTAAATAAAGAGCCGCGTCATATTTTTTAACGCCGCCCGATATTTCTCCAAGTTTCATTTCACTTTCATTTACAGCATCAGGAGTTGTACTGTTTGCCTCTTCAGGGATAACGGTTGACGCTTTACCGACACCAAGAATGCCCCACACCGTTAAAACAGCCGCCACTGCCCCTGTCACCGGGACTATCCATCTCCTGCGCGCCCCCGCCATAACCTCATACCTCTTTCATATATTTTTGTAAATACTTGCGGAGGATTTTCTTGTAATCCTCCACCCCCGGTTGGTCGTATGTATTGATATCCGCCATAGCACCTTCATAGGCAGTAGCAAGGAAAAAGAAGTACATCAGCATTCCTATGTGGAATTCTGTCAGCTTTTCAATTTCTATCATACAGCTCATCCTTTCTTCCTGTGCCAGAGCCTCCTGATTAGACCGGGCAGCGGCATTAAGCAGCATCCCCAAATCCACCATTCCGCCTGCGTGCCCGTTATCACAAAAGAAATCCGCTTTATCGGGAAGATTTCTCACGGAAATAAACTGTACAATTTTATTCTTCTTCCCCTGCTGGTGTTCCTGCGTAAGGGAATGCATATCTGTCGTGCCTACACAGGCAACCGGAATGCGGCCGTTGTAAATGATATTCCCATGGTTATCAAATTTTTTCCCCAAAGACTCTCCCAGCAACTGGGCATACCACCAGCCTAATGCACGGAGGCCTGCACCATAAGGCATAATGACCTCTGCTGCCACTCCATACTCTTTCATGGCGATAAACTTGACCGCAGCCAGCATAAGTGCCGGGTTATCCGAAATTTTCCCCCGGCAATGTTCTTCCACAAATCTCGCACCGTCAAGAAAAGCCCTTATATCCAGACCGACCAACTTCCCCCAGACCAAACCGACTTGGGAAAAGACGCTGAAACGGCCGCCGATACCTTCAGGCACGGCAAACTGTTCCCATCCTTCCCGTTCGGCCAATTCATGGAGCTTACCGGTATTTCTGTCAGTGACTGTAATAAAAGAAAGCTCGCAAAAATCGGATAATTCCCGTCTCAATACATGGAAAGCCGCCATCGGTTCCACAGTTGTCCCCGACTTGGAAATTATTAGGAGCAGCACTCTCAATTTACGGCCGCAGCGGTCCCGTTCCCTCCGAAGCTGGCGAACGAGATCCATAAGCGCTGCCGGGTCGGCATTCTGTCCCGCAAAGAATACCTGCGGGTACCCGTTTCTTTCTCTGCGGGAACGCATATTCCAGTACGGACCATAAAAAATATCAAAAATCGCCTGATTTCCCAGATAAGATCCTCCTATCCCGATAGAAATCAGAACATCCTGTTCTTTCCCGATTCCGTCCAGCCGTTCCAGCCGCAGCCGCTCTTCTGCCGCCATGAGAACGTTTTCATCTAAAATATAAGGAAGGCGGGAAAAAAGAACCGCTTTGCCTCCCGGGCCTTTTCCCGTTTCTCTTATCCGCTGTACACGCTTTGCCGCATTGGAAATAACTGCTTCATAATTTTGCAGATCTTCCGCATTTACATTCCATTTACTGCCAAAAATATATTGTAAATCGACATCTAAATGTTTGTCTAAAGAAAATTTCATTCCAGCCCCTATAGCGATGACCCCAATCAGAATCTAAAATCTTTCGGCATGATCATAAATGTTGTTTTCTTTTCCACCGTGTCATACCGGATCCATCCATAGAATGAATGCATATCCCGGTAGTAAGTATAATAGCGGTGATCCACATTACCATTTTTCGCATCAATCGTCCAGGAAACGCTTACAGCATCTTTGGGTGTAAGTTCGAGTCTGAATCCTATATCAATCGGTTTCGTCGTACTGAACGTATCATAAAGATACGGCGTATATCCCGTGATCGCACGATTTGTATAATTGATCCATCCGGAAACCGCTCTGTATCCTCCCATAAGCCCCACGGAATAGTATTTATTTTCACGTATCTCATTTTGGTATCCGTAGTAATCTTTGGCAATCCCTGTTCTCCAGTTAAAAGTCAGAAACTTGCCCAGCTTTACGGGATCACCGGAAATATACACGTCGAAGCCTTTATAACTGCCCTTACGGTTACCGCCTGCCCTTTCCTCATCCCAATAACCGATTTCTCCGTTTATACCTGCATAGAAGGGCGATTTAAACAGGTAATACCGATTAGACTTAAACTCAAGAGCCGGCCGCTTTTTAATCCATAAACCGCCCTCATCATTGATGGAACTTTCTTTTTCAGCATAATGGAAATTGAACCACCCGAAAGGTGTGCTGTAGCTAAAACCGACATCCGGCTTGTATCCTGATTTTGTGTACCATTCATTGCGGATATAAAAATACAGATCGTCATTATGCGCTACAGGTAATTCAAGCCCATTATGCCATCCCCATCCGTTATCGCTGTCATACTTCGGGCGGGGAAGGAGCGACCACGGGCTGATCGCATTGTCATTTTTCAAAGAAGCCCTGTACTTGGGAAAAGAAATAAGGGTTGTATTCTTCACTTTTAATTTCACATCATAAGCCGTGTAATGATCTCCCGGATAAATTTCGATGGTATCTGCTTCAATCCGATAGTCAGGTACTTTGGCGACAGCATGCTTCGTCGTGAAGTAGCCTCTATCCGCAACCATTTTATTGTCCTTACGATAATAAGTCCCTTTATCCCCTTTAAAATAGTAAAGGCCTGAATCCCAGCCTGAAAAGTCATAGAACTTTCCTATGGATGCGGCACCGTCATATTCCGCCCGCTGTGCCGTCATATCAGTAGTGGGATTTTTCCAGTGTACTTCTCCCGGAATAACATACTGCTGGGTAACCGTATTTCCATAGACATATTCTGTAGTGTACTGATCCATCATCTGGCGCATATCAATACGCCCCTCCGCCATAACATCTCCTGTAGAATGGTTATAACGGATATAGTCCGCAGTAAAAGTCAAAGGATGTTCAGGAGAAATCCCGGTATCTTTTGCCTTCTTCCCTTTTTTTGCTGCCGAAGACGGGGAATCGGATTTTACCGGTTCCTTTGTTTTTGCATTGTTCCGATTTACAAGAACTTCCGCAGGACGAATCGGGCGCACTACGCCCTTATGATCCTCATCGACGACGAACCCTTCTTCATAAGTTATACCGCCTGCCGCCGAAACATATCCTTCCGGACCCGTTCCCAGAAAAAGGGCACACCCTAAAATCAATGCCCTTTTTAATTTCGATTTATTCATTTCTTACAATAACTACTGATGCATTTTCTTCTCCTTCATCAGCAGCCTTTTCCGCTGTCCCGGAAACATCCGCTTTTGTCTCTTCCGCATCAGATTTTACTGTTTTTGTCTTGGTATCTATTTCATCTCCGTCCTCATTGACGAACTTCAATTCATTCCGCATATTTTCCACAGTATTCACAGAAGAACCAGCATCAGAAGCCATTGTACCCCCTGCCTCTCCGGCAACAGCCGACTTGGCCACTCTCTTGCGAAGTACCATGTTCGGTGCGCCGGAAGCGGTAACAAGACCTTTCGTGGTAACATCTTTCTGCGTTTGTATATACAATTCAGATCCTGCAGGAAGTTCCACATCTTTGCCTTTAACAAAAAAACCGCCTACCAGGCCGACCGGCCCCAGCGCCAATGCGCCGATAGTAGAAGCGCCTACGGCAGCAGCTTCCATCTTCAGCTTACCTTTTGCTTCCGGTCCGAGAACGGTCGGAATCGGTTCATCATCCAAAGAAAATACCTGATCAAATGAAATATCCAGTTTACCGCTGCGTCCAAAGCTCTTCGGCCGGGATACCTTCGTCACCACGCCGCTTCCTCTGGAACCGCGGGGCAGCACAAGAATGTCACCGACCTTCACATCTTCCTGCACGGTAAATTCTACAGGGTCACCCACAAGGTTTGTTTTGCTACTGATATTATCATTTAAAGAAATCTTGAATACCGTCTTTTCAGGAAGAACAACATCCTTCATTTCCGAATGTTGATCTCCATAAATAGCTTTTTCCAATTCCGCGGTACGCTTATCCAATGCGCCTGATTTCACGCTGCCGAAAACGCTTTTTTCCATATCACCGATACGGCCGGCAAGCGGTTCCCGCTTAATTTCATCAGTCAGGTAGTACTCCAGGGCATTCGTCCGGGAAGAAATGGACGGTGCAGCATCATTACCGCTGTTCACCACATCAGCATAAAGATTCCCGACCTGATCATCAAGACCCACACCTGTCGAACTACCTGTGCCATAAATTAAATTATCAGCGGAAGTAATCCGTTCGGTAAGGGAGCCGCTGCGCGTTTCCCCATAAAGGACATCTTCCACCCGTTCCATACGTCCGTTTAGAGTCGTTGGTTCAGCTGCTGCTCCCGGAAATACAAACAACAAAGAAATACCTGCTGCAAGAATAGATTTTTTCATGCTGAGTCCTCCGATTAAACTCTTACATCAATAACGGCGGAAACACCTACACCCTGCACACGGCTGAAACTGGTCGGATTCTTACTGTCCATAGGAATTAGACCTTTGATGCGGAAAAGCTTGTTATTCCAGCTGATTTCAAGCTGGCCTACCGCTTCCACCTTTTCCACCTGGTCCGCATCGCCGATAACCTGTGCTGCTCCGATATATCCTCTGTTACCGATACTGACGATAGGAACAACCTTTGTAGCATAGTTCGTACCTGCGCCTTCTTTCATCATAACAGAATTGATGGCACTGTTCAGCGATTCACCATACTTATCCACAAGGAACCCTATACCGCCTACTTTCACAATACCGCCGAGAATACTGCCCAATCCGGATGCAGAAACCCCGGAAAACACACCTGTACCAATCATGGCAGCCGCCATAAGGGCGACTCCAACTCTTTTTATATGCATAATCAATTCCTCCTTCATACAAAATGCATCAAAAACGATGCCTGTATTTTGATTCCATTACCCCTATAATACTTATTTTATTATAAATTAAAAGAAGTCTCTGCGCAAACAGAAACCTCTTGTCATCCTCTTCTTTCTTTATTTCATCTTATCAGGTAGCGAATAAGCCTTCCGCTTTCCTTGCCGCTTTTGTTCCCGGCTGGTGCATGACTTTCGGAGCTTTCAACTTATTATACGCCTGAATCATCATCGCACATTCCACACGCTTCTTTTGAATTTCACAGGTAATCCCGTAAGGCTTATGGATATCCCCGGCATAAGCTTCATTATTTGCATGGCAGCCGCCGGAGCAGAAGAATTTTGCCCAGCAGTCCACACATTCAGGCTTGCTGAACACATGGTTCACACGAAAATCGCGCATCATCTTCATATTTTTGAGTCCTTCAAAGACATTGCCGATCACATATCCTTCACGACCGACAAACTGGTGGCAAGGGTAAATATCTCCATTGGGCACGACCGCCAGATATTCATGCCCCGCTCCACATCCGCGAAGACGCTTCGGCAGGCAGGGGCCTCTCCAAAGATCCATATTGAAATGGAAGAAAAAAAAGGGATTTCCTTCCTCTTCACGCTTGATGAAAAACTTCGCCAATTTATCATATTCGTCCTTCACCCGAGGCAGATCCGACTCTTTGATGGAATAATCCGCCGTGTCATCACCGACAACTGGTTCCATAGAAACCGCGGGAAATCCATGATTGAGCATATCTTCCACATCAGTAGTGAAATCCAGATTCTGCCTGGTGAAAGTACCGCGGACATAGTATTCTTCTCCATTGCGATGCTTGATGCAGTACTGGAGATTTTTCATAATGCGGTCATAAGTGCCTTCATTATTCACACCGGGACGCATGGAGTCATGCATTTCCTTACGGCCGTCCAGTGACAGGATCAGGCTGATATGGTTATCCGTCAGATACTTCACCTTCTCCTTATCCAGAAGCATTCCGTTCGTCGTAAGAGACATCTTGATTTTTTTATCGTGTTTCTTCTCCTGTTGGCGAACATAGGTCACCGTCTGCTGCACCACATGCCAGTTCATGAGCGGTTCACCGCCGAAAAAGTCCAGCTCGCAATGTTCACGGTGTCCGCTGTGGGCGATGAGGAAATCAACAGCCCGGCGCGCCACATCGAAGCTCATGAGCATACGCCACTGTCCATATCCTCCCTGTCCGGCAAAGCAGTACTTGCAGCGGAGATTGCAGTCGTGGGCGATATTGATACACAGCGCCTTGACAATCGGTTTATCTTCGATCGCCATTTCATAATTCTTATCCATGGGCGCATAAAGAGACTGAGCCCTGATGAGTTCATCCAAATCATCCATGACTTCATTCAGCTCTTCAGCGCCGTATTCTTTTTCAAGAGCGGACAAAGTTTCTTCTCTGCCCTCTCCTTTATAAAACTCCAGAACCCTGTATGTCACATCATCAACGACATGGACAATGCCGCTGTTCACATCCATGACGATATTCATATCATTTTGACGGAAACGATGAATCATGGGCTTTACATTATAATCCATGAATTTTTCTGAGCCCCCAAAAGAAATATTTCCCTACAACAATTGAAAAACTCCCGACCATAAGATCGGGAGCATGGCCGTTCCTTACGCTTCTTCAGCTTCTTCCTGTTCCGTACAGAGCAGGTTGCCGATGGTGCAGCTGGTCTTGCATGCAGACTGACAGGAAGTCTGGCATTCGCTGCAGCCTTCAAATTTGATGGAGTCTTGCAGAGAAGAGCTGTTAATCGTAACGATGTGTTTAGACATGATTTCACCTCCCGAAACAACCTTTACTTTGATTATAATAGCACAGAAAATGCAGAAAGCACAATATATAACTTCGATTTCCCTTAAAAAAGCGACCAGATTCCGTAGATGGCACCTGCAGGCAGGAGCATTGCTGCAAATACTGCTCCTAAGCATCCGTCTTTTCTCCCGTTCACCATGAGCCATTCATCAGCAATTTGTTTCATTTCGCGGAATTCTTTGTCCATTTCCTTAATAAGTTTCCACAGCTCCCGGCAATCGGCTTCGGACATCTCCTTAGAGTCATCCGTCTTTACACCTCTTTCTTCTTTCGACGGCACGTTTTTCTTCGCCGCTTCTTCCGCTTCCTTCATTTCATCAAGAATATGATCCCGCCAGTCTCCTGATTTTTCTTCTTCCTTTTCGGGAACAATTTCCTCCGGCTCTTCCTCCGCAATATCCGCTGCTTTCGCTGCCCCTTGATCCACAGCTTTCAGGAGCGCTTTTTTCAGCTTGTCCAAATCTTCCGAATATTTATGGACAGCCGCATCCCAAAGAGCGGAATCGATACGCTGTCGAAAATCGTAAAGTGAGCCCCGTGTCGCCTGATCCAAAAGAAACTTCGTCTGGTCCATATCAAAAAAGATATCTCCTATGTCTTCTTTATTTTGAAATTTCCTTTTTCCCATTTTCACGCAGTACATAAACGTACCGATATGCGCCCGCAAAAGGCCGATCGGACTGGCGGATTCATTACTTCTGTCAAAAAAGCCCATGGTCAGCTCCTCATTTGAATTATTTTTTATTATAAAGGATTCCCCGAAATACCGCAAAAGAAAAAGACTCCCCGCTTCGGAAAGTCCCTCAAAAAATGGAGCGGGTGAAGGGAATCGAACCCTCGTAACCAGCTTGGAAGGCTGGCGCTCTACCATTGAGCTACACCCGCATGTGGTCGGAGCAGCAGGATTTGAACCTGCGACCCCTTGGTCCCGAACCAAGTGCGCTACCAAACTGCGCTATGCCCCGGCAACGTAGTTTATTATAGCCATATTTTTCTTTCCTGTCAATGCGCTTCGGAAAGAAATCCGCCAAAGTGCTTCCTCTGATTGCCGCAGTCTTTTTATCCTTTTCATTTATGCTATTCTGCCGGCATAGCATTTTGTTTCATCAGCCTTTCGGAAATATGCTTTCCTTCTTCCGTCATGGCAAGACCTGCAAGGCTGGTTTCACGAAGGGACACAGGCATAAGGCGCCCGATTCTTCCCATAGCGTCAATCACATCATCAGGAGGGATGACGGAACGGATCCCCATCATTGCCATTTCCACCGCCACAAGGGCATGTACCGCATGGAATCCGTTTCTTTTCACGCAGGGAACCTCCACAAGACCCGCCACAGGATCACAGGCAAGCCCCAAAATATTTTTCATCGCCAGCGCCATAGCGTTCCCCATTTCCTCTGTCGTACCATGGAGTAAATCCACTGCCGCAGCCGCAGCCATCGCCGCCGCTGTGCCGCATTCCGCCTGGCAGCCGCCAACTGCCCCCGAAATCGAAGCATTCTCCGCAGTAATCCGTCCGATGGCTCCCGCTGTAAATAACGCGCGGGTCACATCATTGAGAGTAGAATTTTCTTCTTCCGCCACTGCCGCCAAAACAGCCGGTACAATCCCGCAGGATCCTGCTGTCGGACACGCCACGATACGGAACATTTTAGCATTTGCTTCCGCTGTTGCTATAGCATAAGCACAGGCACGGCGGCATACAGGACTCAAAAAACGGCTTTCCCGCATGAAAATGGCATTGGCATCACCACCCACAAGTCCGCTGGCAGATTTTTTCGTATCCGCCAGTCCGCGCTGGATAGACTGACGGAAAACGGGAATGGTCTTTTTCATCTTTTCCCATACTTCATCAAAGTCTTTTCCGCTTTCTTCCGACTCCAGCCGGCATGCAATAACACCGGGAGAGCAATGGTTTTCTTCTGCCAACGCAAAAAGTTCCTTTACGGAATGATATGTTTTCATAATACCCTGCCTTAAATAATATCCAGTGTCATAACACTGTTGATATTTTTATTTCCTTCTTTGATCCTGCAAATAACAGATTCGGGAACCTTTTGGTCGGAATGGATGATCATCACCGCTTCCGTTCCTTTCCCTTTGCGGAATACGCGCATATTGGAAATATTCACATGTTCTTCTGCAAGAATCTTCCCTACATCGGCAACAATACCGGGCACGTCATTATGATTGGTGAGGAGTGTATACTCCTCACCCGTGATTTCCACAGGGAACCCGTCAATTTCCGTAATCATGACACGGCCGCCGCCTAAGGACCGCCCTACCACTGTCGCCATTCTTCCACTTTTCCCCTTCATTTTGATTTCCGCCACATTGGGATGTCCCATATCCAGAGAAGATGCCTGAAAGGAAACAGAAAGCCCCCGTTCCTCCGCGGTAGTAATCGCATCACGGATCGTGCCGCTGTCGGGGGCATAGCCCATAAGACCTGCCACGAGCGCCTTATCCGTACCGTGCCCCTTTCCTGTGGTTGCAAAAGAACCGTACAGCGTAATCTCCGCTGAAACCGGTTCGTCATTTAATATTTCCCGTGCTATTTTTCCGATACGCGCGGCGCCTGCCGTATGTGAGCTGGAAGGGCCGATCATGATCGGTCCTATAATATCAAATATCCCCATCTTCCACCTGTCGTTTTAAAATCTTATTATTCTATACGTCATTAAAGCATTTTAATCATCCGTATTCAACAAGGATAACCAAAATGCTTTTCCATGCATATAATTTCTTATATTCTTACATCCAATGGGACAAGTCAAACTCCTCGCCGATGGTTGCCTTGATGCAGGCACGGGCGATGTACATCCCCATAAGGGTCAGCGAAGATCTGCGGAGCAGACTGGTGTCCCATACTTCCTGCATACTTGCCAGGTCGGGAGAAATCTTTTCCAGGATGTATGATAATTCCTTTCTGTCATAATCCACCGGACGGGAATGGAGAACTTTCAGAAGGTAAGTCTTGTCTTCCTCTTTGGTAATCCCCATATCAGCACAAAAATCCGCAAAGAGGGAATCATCCACCACCGCCGGTTTATAGTATGAATTGTACAGACTGGGGACAAGGGCATCTTCAGGCCAGTCGGATTTCACGGAAGAAAGTTCGCTCTTCATGGCGCCGCGGTAAGCAAAAATAAGAGGGTATGAATCATGAAGCACCCTGCCAAAAGAGATTTCCCTGTTTTCCAAAGAGACACAGCGAATATATTCCATCTGCTGATAACCGCTGTATTCATCAGGCAGCTCCTTAAGAAACGGAGTAATATACTTTCTCGTGTACTTACGGAAGGCCTCCATATCCACATTATCCGTATTCCTTGAATAATGAAAAAGAAGAAGGAGCGACAGCGCATTGAATTGTGTTTCTTCCATGCGGGGCATCGCTTTCAGCGCATCATAGGCAAGGGTTGTCCTCGTTTCGGAACGGCGGCCCCTGGCCACATCCGCAAACGCATCAGTCACCATGGAAAGAACCGTATCGTTCGGCATCAGCACATACGTACGCTGGGCGTTCTGTAACGCTTCCTGTACCATGATATGTGTCAGACTGTCTGCCATATCTTTAGGATCCATATCCATATTACGGATTAAGTGGCCCGTTACCATCCTTGTATCCTGTTCCACGACAGAAGAAACCGCGCCGTACCGATTCAGGAAATGCCGGACAAACCGTTCTTCCAGAGATTGGAGTGTCGGTGTGCCTTCCAAAATCTCAGGAGCTTTTTCCGCAGTAAAGGCAGATACCTTCCCTGAAGCCATTTTAGCAGGCGGCAGCGTCTTTTCCAGTTCACCCCGGTCGAAAATACGGGTAGCGCCATCAGCACCCATAGCGGCATCAGCCTTTTTTATAATTTCCTTTACAGGCAAAATCTGTGTAGTCTCACCGGCGGATTTTCCGGCACCAGCCGATTTTCCCCTCAAAGGAAATTCTGCGGTCGTCTCAGGCACTGCCTGCCGGACCGGCACCTTTTTACAACGGGGACGCACAGGAATTTTCGCGGTCACTTCCGCTTTCACCCCGGCATGCCGCGATTTACCACCAATGCCGTACACCATAAACCGGCATACAATAAAAAACAGGATAGCAACTGCAGCTACCACCATATAAGGCACAATAAACATGAGTACTCCTTACACATTATAAAATACGCTTAAATTTTATCATATTTCTATAGGCCGTTCAATGATATGACAAGCACCGCCTGTTATAATAAGAATAAAGGAGACACCATGGACACAACGATTATACTGCCGGCGGGAGGGAAACTGCATGCATCACGTTCCCACCTTTGTCTGGCTTTTGAAAAAACACGTTTTTCCCTTTCCACTGCCATTTACGGCGGCGGTTTTAAAGAAATCAATTATGCAGTCAACCAGAAACTGGAAACCTTTTATCCATCGGAAGATCGATTTCCCGGAGGGTCTGTCCCTGAATTTTTACGTCTTTCCATTTTGGAAAACGGATATGATCCGGCAAAGGCCTGCGCCCTTCTTACAGCGGCAAAGATGGAATGGCGTTCCGTGAAAACATTTTCCCATAAGGAGCTTCTTCTTGACGCAGTTACTACGGGCGGTGCGGAAAAAACGGCGGCCCGCGCAGGTTCTCCGCCACTCTATACAGAAAAAGACGGTCACTTCTTTCCTGTAGGTACGATCAATATCATGATCAGTCTGAATATTTCCCTTCCTTCCGCCATCATGACGCGGGCCATCATCACGATCACTGAAGGGAAGACGGCAGCCCTGCAGGATCTGGGTATCGCCGATGTGAATAACGGCCTGCCTGCTACTGGAACGGGAACGGACGGCATCACGCTCATCACCAATCCGGATGCCCCGCGTTATACGGACGCAGGCACTTTCTCCGTCCTCGGTTCGCTTCTCGCTTCCGCAGCGTATGAAACAGTCCGCGAATGTCTGGAGCTCTATGACAAGCCATGGAACCGGGATGATTCTCTCGCTACGCCGCCCGCCGTCGATTTGTCCCGCTTAAGGAATAAAGAATGCGGTCATTAGACAAATATTTCCCCTTTTGTTATGATGGGACATATATTTGATGATAAAAGGAGTTGGTTAAGGCTATGCCATATGACGAGCGATCGATCAATGAACTGTATGAATCCGCGGAAATTACCCCCATGGGAATCCAGTTGGAAGTGAACGCGGAAATATTCACCACGATTTACAATCTGCTTTCCAATATGAGAAGTGAAGAAGGAATCCAACAGGAGGATGAAAAACGCCTTCTCCATTTATGGCGGAAAACGATTCGCGCCATGGCCAAGGTGGAACTCCGCAAAGGTCATGGGATTTCTATGGAAAAACAGATTGAAATGCTCAAAGAGGCATATGCCATCGAAACGAAGTACACGGCAGACCAGCTTTTTTCTTCCGTGAGCTCCTCCAAACTGACAAAAGAAGAGTTGGAAGAAGTCCGACGTTTTTCCGCCGAAGAGATGAATACCCTTTTCAACTCGGTTATCTGGCCTGCCATGATAAAGGGCAAAACAGGGGCGCAGGAGAATCCGACAGCCTTCATTATCGCAGGCCAGCCAGGTTCCGGAAAGACACGGATGTCCTCCGTGATCATCGATGACTACGACGGCGACATTATCCAGTCCATGAGTGACAACTTCCGCGGGTTTCATCCCCGGGCAAAAGAAGTTTTTCAGAAATACGGACGCTATTGTACCTATTTTTCCACAAAGGAAGGGAAATATCTTTCTGATTTAGCCATGCGGAAAGCAGCAGAAGAGAAGTATCACATCCTGCAGGAAGGTTCTCTTGATGACTCCGCCCACACCATGGCGCTCATCAGTTACCTGAAAGAAAAAGGATATACTATCTGCGTACTTCTCCGTGCCTGCCCGAAGAAAGACAGCTGGAAAGCCATCCACCAGCTTTACCTGCAGCAGCGGTTAAAAGCGCCGGGCCTGTCCAGACTCATTTCAAAAGAACAGCATGATAAGGCCTGTCTCTCTTTCCTGTCAGCCACCAATGATTTGATTAACCAAAACCTCATGGACCGGCTCATTATCAAAAGTCCGAAAGGCCTTCTGTATGACAGCGATGATATGCCGACAGAGCGGGTAAGCGACGTCCTGTCCAAACGTATCGGCAAGTAAAATGGGAGCGGGGAAACCTGCTCTTTTTTATGAAAGGAATGTATGAATTCTTCCGCTAAAAATCTATTATTGGAAAAAGCACGCTCCCTCCTGCTGGACGCCGTAGGATGCATGTCCTGCCCTATCGCCCCCCAGCTTTCCGAAAAACTGGAAAAAGCGGGTCCCGTCCCTTTCGCGCCGGCGGAGATAGAAAAGCGGCTGGCGCCTGAAGAAATTCTCGCGGATACGAAGTCCATCGCTGTTATTCTCTTCCCTTACCGGTATCCCGAGGAGAAGAATGCAAATATCGCCCTTTATGCACGAGCCAAAGATTATCACCACGTTGTCCGCACGTATCTTGCAAAAATTATCGGATATATGGAAGAGCAGTATCCCGATGAAAAATTCCATGCGATTACCGATACATCCCCCATGGCAGACCGCTGGCTCGCTTACCAGGCAGGACTCGGTTTTTTCGGCAGGAACCACTGCCTCATCCATCCGAAGTACGGTTCTTACTTTACCATCGGAGCCATACTGACCACTTTGGCACTTCCTCCGGACACCCCGCTTGCGATGAACTGCGGCAGCTGCACCCGCTGTTTCGCGGCATGCCCCGGAAAAGCGCTTTCCCACGAACGGTTCAATCCGTGGCGATGCAAATCGTACCTCACGCAAAAGAAAGAAGTCTTAAATGAAGAAGAAAAAAATATTCTTCGTAAGACGCCGCTTATCTTCGGATGTGATGAGTGCCAGAAATGCTGTCCCCTTAATGAAAATGCAGCATACTCTCCCCTTCCGGAAACGGGTGCAGACCGGATCCCCCGTCTGGAAAGAGAAACACTGGAACAGATTTCAAACCGCCGATTTACAAAAGAATATGGAGAATATGCTTTTTCCTGGCGGGGCAGGCCCGTCTTACTCCGAAATATGGATATCATCGAAAAAAAATAAATCACCTTCTTCACTGTATCGTGATCAGGTGATTTATTTTTTATTGCGTTTTATATATTTCAGAAAGAAAACAGATTAATCTGTTCTTCTTCCGGCATACCGTGGAGGATTCCCATTTCATCCATGGTATCGATAATGCTCTGGCTTACCTTGCCTCGCTTTTTCAAATCTTCTTTCGACGTAAAGGAATGTTCCCTGCGGGCTTCAACAATTTCCTTTGCTACCGTATTTCCCAAAGCGGGAATGCAGTTGAACGGAGGGCGGAGTGCGCCGTCTTCCATGAGAAATTCGGAAGCGGATGATTTATTCAAGTCGATAGGCAGGAATTTCAAACCGCGAAGATACATTTCCGCCGCTGCCTCAATAACTGTGGCACTCCCCTTTTCCACCGCCGTTGGGTGGGGCAGCGAATTAATCCGCGCCAGCTCCGCCGACTGGGACGCCAGTCCTCTTAAAATAACCGCCGCATTGAACGCGCCTTCCGCCCGGATGGTGAAATAAGCCGCATAGTAAGCAAGAGGTTCATACACCTTGAACCAGGCGATGCGGAACGCCATCATAACGTAAGCCACCGCATGGGCCCTTGGGAAAAGGTAGGAAATTTTCAGGCATGAGTCAATGAACCACTGCGGTACCCGGGCATCTTCCAATTCTTTCCGGTTGTTGGAATTTCCTTTTTCCAGCCCGTTGCCCTTACGCACGTTTTCCATGACTTTGAAAGCGGTCAGCGGTTTTACATGATGTTCAATCAGATAGTTCATGATATCATCGCGCGTGGAAATCGCTTCTTCCAGTTTGACCTTGCCTGACGTAATCAAATCCCGCGCATTATTCAGCCACACGTTCGTCCCGTGAGAAAAACCGGAAATGCGGACAAGCTCGGAGAAATTTTTGGGCCGTGTATCCTCCAGCATACCGCGGACAAAAGGTGTGCCGAACTCCGGAAGACCAATCGCCCCCACGGTAATCCCCTTGTCCCCTACCGCCGCTTTCAACTGTTCCGACGTAATGCCGAGAGCGTCAGGCGAGCTGAAAAGGGACAGCGTTTTTTCATCATTGAAAGGAATGTGAAGCGGATCGATGCCCGTGATATCCTGAAGCATACGTATGACTTTCGGATCATCGTGGCCCAGAATATCCAGTTTCAGCATGCGTCCTGAAATAGAATGGTAATCAAAATGGGTGGTGATAGTACCCGGAATTTTTTCTCCCGTTTCATCTTTCAGCCATCTTTTATTGGCGGCATATTGGAGTGGCGTGAAATTGTGGATATCCATATCCCGGGGACAGACCATGATACCGGCGGGATGCTGCCCTGTGGTCCGTTTTACCCCTGCCACGCCGGCAGATAATTTTTCTATAAAAATATCATTGAATGTCAGCCCGCGGTTTTCCGCGTACCGTTTGACGAATCCGAAAGCTGTCTTATCCTGGATCCCCGCAATCGTTCCTGCGCGGAATACATTATCCCGCCCGAAGAGTTCTTCGGTGTACTTATGGGCCACCGCCTGGTCGTCGCCGGAGGAAAAATTCAGATCGATATCAGGCACTTTGTCTCCGTCAAATCCCAGGAAAACGGCAAACGGGATATTGTGCCCATCCTTATTTAATTCCGTGCCGCAGTTGGGGCATTTCTTATCTGCCAGATCAAAACCGCCGCCGACGGAACCGTCAGTAAAGAATTGGTTCCAGTGGCAATGGGGGCACACATAGTGGGGCGGAAGCGGATTTACTTCCGTGATGCCTGCCAGTGTCGCCACAAAAGAAGATCCGACAGAACCCCGGGATCCCACCAGGTAGCCGCGGTCGTTAGAATGCTTGACGAGTTTATGGGCGATGTAGTATAGGACGCCATAGCCGTGATTAATGATCGGTGTCAACTCCAAATCAAGCCTGTCCCGGATGATTTCCGGCAGCGGTTCTCCATAAAGCTCCACCGCTTTCTCATAGCACATGGCTTTCAGCTTATCATCGGCACCGGCAATTTTCGGATTGTACGATTTCCATTCTTCCGCCAGCGGTTCAATGACCTCGCACTGCTCCGCCACCCGGCGGGTATTCGTGATGACGATCTCCTCCGCTTTTTCTTTCGGCAGATAGCTGAATTCCTCCAGCATTTCCTCCGTCGTCCGAAGGTATACCGGCGGATGGGATTCTATTTTCCCCGGTTTTTCCCAGTTGGACAAAAGGATATCTCTGTCCCGCGCGTATTCGGCAAAAAGGTAGTGGGCATCAGATGTGGCGCATACGGGAATCCCCGCTTTTTCTCCTATTTCAATAACTTTCTTGTTCAGCTCCTGCAAATCTTTTTTCGTCGTGATGGCAGCATACTTATCTTCATACAGCAGGAATTCATTGTTTCCCAGCGGCTGCACTTCCAGATAATCATAGAATTTCGCCAGACGGATCAGTTCTTCATCGCTGTCTCCGTTCAAAACGGCACGGAAAAATTCACCCATGACACAGGCGGAACCATACATCAGTCCGTCCCTGAATTCCTCAAGGAGCGGACGGGGCAGAAGAGGACGCTTGCGGTAGTATTTCAGATGGGACAGCGTCACAAGACGGTACAAATTGCGGAGCCCCGTGATATTTTTTGCCAGCAGGATAATATGGCTGTACTGCTGCCGGTCACTGTCAATATCTTCAGGCACTTCATCGATCAGATAACCTTCCATGCCGTAGATGACTTTTTGCCCGTATTTTGCCGCCAATGTTTGTATTTGGGGAAATGCCTGAATGACGCCGTGATCCGTAATCGCCACGGCAGGATGCTTCCACTTTGCCGCCGTCCTGATGATCTCTTCATTATCGATGAGTCCGTCCAAACTCATTTTCGTATGAAGATGGAGTTCCACACGCGGTGTTTCGGCCATATCCTCATGGTTGATTTCTTTCTCTTTCCCTTGTTCCATCTGGGAAATATTCAGCACAAGGCCGCCGGTAAATTTATCAAGCTGCACATTCCCCCTGACTTTTACGGTCATATTCTTTTTTACACCGGTCAGCTTTTGTGCGTCTTCTTTCTTTTCAAAAAACTTTTTGCAAAGGATTCCGTCTGTCTCATCAGCCAGCTTCATGGTAAACAGACACCTGTTTTCACGGAGTTCTCGGCACTCACAGTCAATGACAGTTCCCTGTACGACGATACCGCCCTGTTCTTCCCGGATCGTACTGATATCCGATATTTTCCCTTTAATATGTGATCTGCCTAAAAGGATGCCGTCCGTTCTCTTCTCTCCGGAAGCGGATAATTGGAAAGCGGAAGCAGGAAGCACGCTCTCTAAAGACGGCAATTCGCTCGAAAAAGAAATTCCTGCCGTTTGAGAAAGTACAGGCCTGTCTTCCACTGGCGGAGCTGCAGCTATAGCCGCCTGCACATCACGGATAGAAGGCAGCTTGAAAACAGGTTTAGAATCGGCCTCCCCTTCCGGCGAATCCTCTGTCCTATGCATATCCATACCGACATCCGGATTTCCAGCACCATACATCTCACTGAATTCTTCTTCCGGAAGAGATGCATCACCTATAGTCATTAAAAGGGGACAGACTTCTTCCGTCACATCATCCCCATTCAAATAAATATTCCTCAAACAGCGGATTTCATCGCTCATGGCTTTCAATACCTGAAGAGCCGCGTTTCTGTCATCGGCCTGAATGTACCAAGCCTGGCATTCTGTATCCACTTCCATTAAAGTAATGACTGAACCTTTCTGCTTTGATTTCAGCCGATACTTTCCCATTGTAATCCCTCCAATATGCAGCAGAACGCCTCAGTTCCCCAAAGGGATTATGACGGCTTTCTGCTCTTCTTTATTCTCTTTATCTCTTTTGTTCTTTTCCGTTGTTTTCCTGCCGTTCCTTTACTTCCTTCGCTTTCTTTTCAGCGGCATTCTTCTTTTCGGCTTCTGCTTTTTTCGGATCTTTATTGTATGTAATCACAGTATCTACGGGATCATAGTATGACGGGAAACTTCTCTCGTAAACACGTCCGTCCGCCCAGCGGGCATACTGGAGGATTTCCGCATTATATCCTTCATGTCCGTATTCTACCGTCTTTTCTTCCGTCTGCACGGGATCCACCTTTTCCTGCGTATTGAATCCTATCGTGCCCGAATACTCAAGCAGAACGCGGGATTCCTCCGGTTTATCCTCCCTGGCGCCGATAATCCAGCATGTCACCGTACCCGGTTCATACTTCGTATATACGTAAACCGGATTTTTAAAATTATTTATAAATTGAAAATCCAGGTCCCCATAAGAAACAGTAGCATCCTGTCCTATGGGCACATACGATGCCGGTGAAAAATGAGGACTCCGTTCCGTCACTTCCATTCCCGAAAGAAGCACCGCATTAAAAAGTGTTGTGCTCACCTGGCACACGCCGCCGCCATAACCGGGCTGCGGCTTTCCATTCACAATGACAGGCGCTTCCAAGTATCCCTTGTCCGGAGACCGTTCTCCTGTAGCATCGTTATAGGAAAATACGGTACCCGGATCCACCACAGACCCTCTGATGGCTTCCGCCGCTAATTCGATATTTCTGTTTCTGTTGGGACTTTCCCCAAAATTCGTCGTATAAACACCGAGAACCGTATTAAAATTTTTCAACCGCTCCTTTGTCAGCATCGGCATCTTTTCTTCCGTCACGGGAATTTCCACAGCATCCGTATCTTCACTGACAAGGGCATTTCCTGCGATTTCCACAAGTTTCGGCCGATCAAAAACAAGATAAGGTACGCCCTCAATAAATTCCACTGTCCCGTCATCTTTGATGACAGGCATAGCCTCTTTCGGCATCTGCCCATACTTCACGGCAAGTTCATTCACTTTCGTGCAAAGCGCTTCCCTGTCATAAAGCGGAACCACCCCTACTACATCACCATAAATGACTGCTTTCCAGCGGGTGATCCAGTCAGAAAGCAGATTTCCCGTTTTCCCCAACCGCAAAAGCTCATCTGCCCTGCTTTTATCAAAATGCACGTTTAAATCCTTATATGACCACTCTTCATGAACCGCGCCATGGTTAAGTGCCAGTTTTTTTGCGGCAAGCTCTTCATTCTTTTCCCGAAAAAACTCCTCCAGCCGGACTTTCCCCATGCCGCCTACCGCGGTACCGTTCAGTCGGATGCCGGGGATGACCGTGTCTTTCCCCGCCCAGACAAAAGGAGCTGCTCCGGCAAGAACAGCAGCCGACACAAAAATACCCCAGAAAACTTTTACAGCTTTATACATATCCGCCTCTCTCATTTACGCATACAATAACGCAGCAGCAACTCTTTTACCGTTTGAGCACTTCCTTCGCGAATTCCCCAATGATACTCAAATATATTCAGCAGCATCCATTCCGCATCTTCTTCAGAAACAAAGCGGGCATCCTTCTCCAGATTTTTCCACTCCCATTGGTTCGTCACCCCTGCCGCTTTCTGTATCTGCGGCAAGGGTGCATGGTTCCGCTGCATTTCTTTCAGTATTTTTATTTTTCTGAACTTAGCGGAAATAAATCCCAGGTTCTTAATGGTTTCCGACACGTCCGTAAACACATGATCGGTATTCTCCATAACGGCAGACGCATTTTTGGCAATCAGGGCATCAGTAAACTTAAAAATCCCCTGATCCATATACTCAGGCAAAGCGTATTCCAGAAGCTTTTTCGAAATACCGGTCCTGTTTCCTGCCATTAATACGATTTTATCACATTCTGTTTGAAGAAAAGGGCGGGAAATCGTCTCCCAGGAACCGATAACTTCTTCCATATACGCCCGTGCTTCCGGCTCCACCCGCTTCCCGCAGTCCATAAGCATCCGCGCCATGACGGACGCGCCCTCCCGCGGCGCTAAAAGACTGCATTCTTCACTCCCGCAGACAGAAAGTAACGTTTTAGAGGCCTTCGTTCTTTTATCTAAAGCGCCGTCTACCGTAAAAATCGCCAATATATCGGGTGTCAACTCTTTCAGTACATTTATGAAACCGTTAAATTCATTTTCTTCCTTTTTATCTTTCGGCGGCCTTTTTATAAAAAAAGGATTCTCCATGACCACTACCGTCTTTGCGGCAAAGAGGGACTGCCCTTCCAGATAACTCCTGTAAAGGTCATAATTCCCCGGAGAATCAAGCACCGTCACCTCGGGTATTTCTCCATGAAAATAATCACGGATGATTTCCTCTCTCCGCAATCCGATAGTAACCGAGTCATTACCGTATAAAATTTTGCAATTGGATAAGATTTGTTTTACTGCCATTATTTCCGTCCCATCTTTCCTGCAATAACCGCCATCCGTCTTTTTCCCATACCAATTCCGCCATCCCTTCGCTCTCCGTGTATGCTACAGGACAATTGCAGAGATAAAAAACATCTTTGTCCTCACCGGCGAATCGCCCGCCGCCTCCATATACTGCCGCTTCAGGTCTTAATCTGTCCAGTTCCTTTTCCGATACGCCGCGGCGGAAACCGTTCGATCCTCCCACCCATATGGTGTGCGGGGAATCTCCTTCACTGAAACTCTTATTTCCTGAAAAGTATACATCCCACGAACCCTTTCCCACACGAAGGGCACTTCCGTTTGTTATGACTGTCAATCCGTTTTTTAAGCGCAGGCGCGACGGCGATAGATTTCTGACTGTTCCTTTGAAATCTTTTATAAGGAACGGTGTAATCGTTTCCGCTTTTCCTCCGACCGCCCATATCTCTTTTATTCTTGTATCCATTTCAAACGGGACAGGCTTCTTCACCTCTTCCAGATTGAGAAGAAGCACGTCTATATCAAAAATTCCATGGTACCCCAAGATTGAATCCAATTCCCGTCCGCTTGCCGCCGAAGGAATCCCGCTGCTTTTATAATACACGATCTTCGCATCACCGGAGATAAGTACCGTCCCCGTATCTGCTCCCAAATCAGGCGCCAGCAGAACGGTCTCCCGGCGCGCCGCCCATTCTGCCAACAAAAGAATCGCCCCTGCAAAAATGATACCGGCAAGAAGATATTGCCCTTTCCGTTCCCATTTTCTTTTGAAACAGAAAACCGCCACTCCTATATAATACAAAATCCCTTCGGCAAGGGAAAGACTGCCCGCTTCAAAAGACGCTTCCGGCAGTGAAGAAATAAATCCATTCAACCGCAGCGCCGCCCAGAGGAAGTAATCGGCAAACTGCAAGATTCCTCCTGCCAGGGGCATCAAAAGGAAAGAAGAGAGCGCCGCCAAAAGTCCCCCAATGATCACCCATTCCAAAAGCGGCACAACGATCAGGTTGGCAGGTATGAAATATAGTGGGAAACTATGAAAATTATACAAAATAATGGGAAGCACGAGGACTTGGGCCGCCGTAGAAAGAGCACAGCCTTCACAGATCCGGGGCGGAATTTTTCCTAATCGGGCAAGCGCATGCCGAAGCGGTTCATAAAAAAGCAGTATTCCTGCCGACGCGCAGACGGAAAGCTGGAAGCTGATATCAAAAAGGAAATAGGGATTCCACAGGAGCATCCCCGCCACTGCCGCTCCCAGAAGATTGAGCGCCGTCCTCCCCCGTTCCAGAAGGACACCGATCACGGCAAGAATTCCCATGAGGGACGCGCGGATCACAGGAGGCACAAAGCCTGACATAGCAGCGTACACGAGCACAAGAAGCACAGCAGGAACCACCGTTACCTTCATGGAAAGACCCAGCCACTTCCCAAGGAAATATAAAAAACCGAAAAGCAGTGCGATGTGAGAACCGGAAACGGACAAGATGTGAATAATGCCGGTCACTGAAAAAGAATGGATGATGTCTTTGGGAATTTCTGAATAGTGTCCGCCGAAAAGAAGTGTCATCAGAACAGGAAGACGTACAGGATCCATGTAGGAAGCAAAAGAACATGCCAACCGTTCCCTCATCGTTTCCGCCCAGCGCGTCACTCTATACTCCCCGGTTTCTCCTGCAGGGCGGATACGGCTGTTCTCCTTGCTGTAAATTCGCCCTAAGAGATGCCCGCTTTCGTAGCGCTTTTCCAGATCGATTTTCCCCGGATTCTTATATAAACGGAGGGGCCGCAGCTTTCCTTCCGCTTCCAGTGCAGTTCTGACAGGATATTTATTCTCAACGGCAAAGTCATACAGGTACACTGTTCCTGAAATGCTTTTTTCTTCTCCATCGGCATAACGGATTTTCCTCAGATCAATAAGGTACCGGGCATATCCGTCCTCCCCTTTGTCCACAAGAGGTTCCTCTGCAACGATGCCGCAGAAGGTTCCTTCACTGCCCACAATGTACTGTGACTGCTGTCTCCATATTTCTTCTGCCATTTCCATACGGACCGCACCGGCAGCACATAAAAAAAGAGCGCCGCATACCCACACAGCACCTGTTTTCCCGAAAACTCTCCCTGAAAGGATACCCATCAAAGACAAAAATAAAAAGAGTCCTCCCCCAAAAAGAGAAAACTCAAAAAAAGACGCAAAAAATATCCCTGCAGCCAAAAAGGAAGCACACCAAAGAAATATATATTTCCGTTTCATAAGGTAATCCGCTCTGACACTTTGGCGTACTTCCCCTCCCCGATGGTGGGTACCTCTTTCAATTCCTCTTTTGAGCGGAACCCGCCATGTTCGTTTCTGTATTCAATAATTTTATCTGCCGTCTTGGCTCCAATGCCGGGAAGTGTTTCCAGCTCCGTTCCCGAGGCATGATTAATATTCACCAAACCGGCTGCGGCGGGAGTCGTCCGTTCCGGATTGAGAGGAATATAGACCCTCATAGCATCTTCAACGGGTTCTGCCATATTGACGCCTTCCATATCCGCATAAGGAAGAACGTTTCCGGCAGCCTGCACCGCGTCATACACGCGGCTCCCCCGCTGCAGTTCATAGACACCCGGTTCTTTCACGGCGCCTACGACATATACGAGGACACGGCTTTCTTCATTTGCGTTTCCGCTTTCCGTTATTTCCGCAACCACGGAATCTTCTCCGGAGCGTTTCCCATCATCACTCCACACAAAAAATCCGACAAGAGCTGGTATGATAAAGGCAAGGGCGCAAAGAAGCACCTGCTTTCTGTTCATACTTCCCATCGTCGGACTCCGTTTCCTTCTTACACCATGAATAATACAGATAAACGTATTCCAAAAAGCTGAAATCTTTTATTTCTGTTCTTCCCTGGCAGCTGCCGTGTTGGAATCAATCAAGCTCTGGCGGTTCTTCTTCAAGGTATCCAGCATGTTTTCCATATTCGTTTCCACGTATTTCAAAACATCAGTCGCGTAGGTAACGGAACTGCTGCGCAATTCCTCGGCGGAATGGTTGGCAGAAGTCACTACTTCATTAGCCCTTTCCTGCGCCTGTTTTACCAATTCGCTCTCTTCGGTAATCCTTGCGATGTAATCTTTCGCCTGGGCAATGGTGTCATCCGCTTTTTTCTCTGCATCCAGAAGAATTCTTTCCTTATCGGCGACGATACGGCGGGCACTCTCCAATTCATTGGGAAGCGACTGGTTAATCGCGTCAATCAGTCGTTCAATTTCATCTTTGTCTACCATTTTCTTGTTGGAGAACGGTACTTCGGTGGCGCTGTCAATAACATTTTCAAGTTCTTCAAGCAATTTTCTTGTATCCATTTTACAACCTCATTTCTTAAGTAACTTTAATTTTTTCTCTATCATAGCTTCCACATAAGGGGGAACCATCTGTGACACATCACCGTTAAAATATGCCAATTCCCTCACGCCGGTGGAGGACAGGTATGAATACCGTCCGTCTGTCATGAAAAAAGCGGTTTCCAACGTAGGATCAATCTTCTTAATCATAAGCGCCCGCTGGAATTCATACTCGAAATCACTGAACGCCCGCAGGCCGCGAATGAGAAGATGGCAGTTTTTACTGGCAGCATACACATTGAGCAGCCCCGTCGATGTATCTACTTCTATATTGGGAATATCCTTCGTCGTTTCCCGAAGCATATCCAGCCGTTCTTCAATAGAAAAAAGAGACGCTTTTTTAGACGGATTCACAAACACCGTAACAATTAATTTATCCACAAGCACGGCGCTTCTCTTAATGATGTCCAAATGGCCATAAGTGACCGGATCATAACTGCCCGGACAAATAGCGATTTTCATGAAACTTCTCCCTCAGAACCCCGGCAAAGGAGGTAAGTAACAACAATATTTCCTACTTTTTTTTCTTTCCATACCGAGCATTTCTCCTCCAAACAGGTCATATCCGGCGGTTCTTCTACAGAATGCTCTGCAATAATAATAGCATTCTCAGCAGGAAGCCTGCAAGCGAAAATCAAAGCAAGAATTTGATCAATATAGCCCTTCCTGTAAGGAGGATCCATAAACAAATAGTCATACCTGTTCCCTGCAAGCTTTGCCAAAGAACGGCTGACATCGCCGGGTAAAACATCCGCCTTGTTTTCCACATGGCATTTCACCGCATTCTCACGGATAAGCTTACATGTCGCCTTATCCAAAAATGTCGCATGTGCCGCGCCCCGGCTCAAAGCTTCCAGCCCCATCGCGCCGGTTCCTGCAAAAATATCAAGCACACGGGTATCTTTCATTCCCACATTGGCAAGCACATTGAATATACTTTCACGTACCCGCCCGAGCGTAGGCCGGGTCATCCCCTTCCCCACAGGCGACAGCAAGGCTGTCCCTTTCGCGCTTCCTCCAATGATTCTCATTTTTCATTCCGTTTCAAGGATGATGTTCTTATTTCCCATCAGTTTTCAAAAAATATACTGCTTGAAATACCAATTGGAAATTTATTAAATTATACCACAATGTGGCAAACGGCTCATATATTTATACTATGATTCCCCGCCCGGTTTTTATCAGGGCTCCAGATACGTCTCAATCTCCGCCTTTTTCGCTCGGGTCATCAAATTTTCCAAGGCTTCCTGCGCCGTGTGTTCCCCTTCCAGAAGGCGGCATACTTCTTCGGTAATCGGCATATCGATATGTTCGCGCCTTGCGATTTCATTCACCAGGAAAGCCGTTCGCATTCCTTCCACCACCATGTGGGTTCCTTCGCAGATTTCTTTTGCGGTCTTTCCTTTTCCCAACATAAGGCCCGCCCTGTGATTGCGGCTGTGGGTACTGGTACATGTAGCAACAAGGTCGCCCATTCCCGATAAGCCGAAAAAAGTTTCCCGGCGGGCGCCGAAATGCACACCAAATCTTGCCATTTCCACAAGCCCCCGTGTCATAAGTGCAGCACGACAATTATCGCCGAGACCTATTCCGTCCTGCACACCGCAGGCAAGAGCTACGATATTTTTCAATGCGCCGCCGTATTCTACGCCGCGAATATCATCACTGCGGTATACACGGAACACGGGCCGCATGAAAACATCCTGCACGATCTGTACAGCTTCCGGCACTTCCGATGCCGCCACGGTCGCCGCCGGAAGACCGAGACCCACTTCTTCCGCATGATTCGGTCCGGATAAAACAACAATCCGGTCCGTTACGGAAGAAAACTTTTCTGAAATGATTTCCGATAAACGATGGCCCGCTTCATCGGCAAGACCTTTAGAAGCACATACTGCAACAGCATTTTTCTTCATAAAAGGCGCCATAGCTTCCGCCGTTATTTCTACCGCTTTAGACGGAGTAGACAACACCACGCAGTCCGCACCGGACACAGCTTTTTCCAAATCACTCGTAATTTTTACATGGACCGGAATACGGACCCCCGGTAAATATTCTTTATTCTCTCTTGTTTCCTTCAATTCCCGTGCCGCTTCTTCCCTGCGGCAGTACAGTTCCAAATCATCATGGCGGGCGGCAAGCGATGTAACCATCGCCGTCCCCCACCCGCCGGAACCGATCATGGCTATTTTCACTGCGATTCCTTCTTTCCCTGTATAATCGGTTTTTCTTCTCCCCGCAGAAGTCTTTCGATATTTTCCTTATGTTTTACCACAACAATGAGCGCCGCCGCCAGACTGAATGCCACATACTCCCAAGGTTCTCCCAAAACCCAAATAACGATCGGTACCACCGGTGCACCCGCGATTGAGGCGAGCGAAACGATTTTCTTCCATCGAAAAACAATGAGCCAGACGATAAATGATGCAATCGTCGCCGGCGCACAGATATACGTAAAGGCTCCCACACCGCAGGCTACCCCTTTGCCGCTCTTAAACTTAAGGAAAATGGACCAGTCATTCCCAATAATTGCGAAAAGCGCACATAAGAGAACCGTTGTCGGTTCGGGCATTCCCAGATGAACAGCAATAACCCCTTTCATGAAATCACAGAAAAACACCGCCAGCCCCGCTTTCATTCCAAGTGTACGGTACGCGTTCGTTGCTCCGATATTTCCGCTTCCCGTCTTCTTCAAATCGACGCCGTAGAAGATCCGCCCGATAAGATATCCTGACGGGACAGCACCGATAAGATAGGCAAGAAGTACGATTACAACCGTTTCCATCATAATTCGTCACCGTCTTTCTTGCTCCGCAGCACGATACGGATTGGTGTCCCCTCAAAAGAAAAGGCGGCGCGAAGGCGGTTTTCTATAAAACGGACATAAGAAAAATGAATCAGGTTCGCGTCATTCACAAACATGACGAAAGTCGGCGGACGGATCCCCACCTGCGTCACATAATAAATTTTCGCCACACGGCCGGCATGGGCAGGAGGCGGATTCACAATTTTCGCATCATCCAGCAAATCATTCAGAACTGCCGTAGACACCCGCATGGACTGCTGCTCCGCCACATTGTAAATCATATCGCCGAGGCGATGGATTCGCTGCTTTGTCAGAGCCGATCCAAAAAGCATGGGGATATAAGGAGCAAAAGGAAGGCCGTCACGTACCTGCCTTTCCAATTCCACCATGGTATTCGTCTCTTTGGGAATCATATCCCACTTATTCACCATAAGGATAAGTCCTTTGCCAGCCTCATGGATATACCCGATAATCTTTTTATCCTGTTCCGTAAGCATATCGTTCGCATCAAGGACAAAAATCGCCACATCGCAATTATCAATTGCACGAATCGAACGGATAACACTGTACTTTTCCAGAGGTTCGTCAATCTTTCCTTTCTTACGCATCCCTGCCGTATCTACAAGAATGAAAGTCTTCCCTTTGTATTTCCATACGGAATCCACAGCGTCACGAGTAGTTCCCATTTCATCAGCCACAAGAGAACGCTCATAGCCGAGAAGAGAATTGATCAGCGTCGATTTCCCTACATTCGGACGCCCCACGATCGCCGTGCGGATGATATCGGGAGAATCATATTCCTCACGAGGCGGAAATCCTTCCGAAATCTTATCCAGCAAATCACCAAATCCCAGATGGTTCACAGCGGATACCGGCATGGGATCGCCGATTCCCAGGGAATAAAACTCATACGTATCCATTTTCTGATTTTCACTGTCCACTTTATTCACGCAGAGTACCACGGGCTTTCCCGTACGCCTAAGCATTCCCGCAATCGTCTGATCATCCTCCTGCACACCGACACGGGCATCGACAACAAAAAGAATCACATCTGCCTCTTCCATGGCAAGCTGCGCCTGCTGGCGGATACCATCGGATATCTGATCCGCTTCATCACGGAACTCAATACCGCCCGTGTCAATCATGGTAAACTCACGATCCAGCCAGCGCACGTCACAGTAAATACGATCCCGCGTCACACCGGGGATATCTTCAACAATTGACACACGCTTCTGGGCAAGGCCGTTAATAATCGTAGATTTTCCCACATTCGGGCGTCCTACTATAGCAACAAGAGGCTTGCTCATCTTATCCTCCACTTTTACATAACTTGTTTCGGGCATAACTTCCCATTTAATACTATTCTAAAAATTGTATGCCCAACCATAGATACTGTCAAGTATTGTCAAGTCAAAGCAGCTTTCTGCTGAAATAAATACCACTACAAAGGAATGAATATTTTTTATAAAGAGTATTTCCTATACGTATTTCTATAATACGTCATGCATCAGAAAAGACTGCCTAAAAAATTTTTTAATCTTTTTAACTCGCCCCTTTACATCGATATTTTTCTATGTTATAGTATGTATAGAAAGTTTTAGATACTTAAGAGTTTATAAAAAAGGAGATTTATCATGAAATTATCAAAGAAACTTTTAAAAGCGCTTGTTGAACAGGTAAACATGGAATTTGCATCCGGCTACCTCTATCGTTCCATGTCCCATGACATGAAAAATCTGGCACTGAACGGCTATGCAAAATGGCTGGACAAACAGTATGAAGAAGAAAGAGAACACGCCCTGAAACTCATTGCTTACATTGAAGACAGAGACGGTACCGTCGACTTCCTTCCGATTGAAGGTGTCAAGAAACACTACGACAATCCGCTGGATGTCGCTAAAGACTCTCTGGCTCACGAAGAAGCTGTTTCCGCTTCCATCCGCAGCCTTGTTAAACTTGCCCGCGAAGAAGGCGATCTGGAAACCGAAATTTTCCTCCAGTGGTACGTCACCGAACAGATTGAAGAAGAAGTCAACGCCCGCGACAACATCACGGGATTCGAAAAAGCACAGGAAGGCGCCGCTCTCCTCTACATGTTCGATAACCACCTGGGCGACAGATAATACTTTACTGAAAATTGAATAAAACAAAAAAGGGCTGTGAAAGGGACGATCCCGATTCGCAGCTCTTTTATTACTCATAAAACCGTCACAAAAGGAGCTGCAAAAAGAAACTCATCTTTTCACAACTCCTTTTCTTCATTCGCCAGTCTGTTTTATTCCACATCAACGGCATCAGGACGGCCTGCATCATCCAGTCCCAGATATTCCACGCCTTTCACATGTCCGTCATAGGACAGGGTCACGAGGTACTGGAGCACCTTGCCGTCGAAAATCTCATCGTCCATCATTACCGCCATCACGAAGCTGTCAGGGCGATAGGCGCGGGTAGTGTCTTCCTGTTCCGGATCATAAAGGAAAACAAATTCCTCTCCATCGTATTCCGCACTGCCGTATACACGCTTCAGTTCGGAAACATAATACTTGTCCACGCCGTCAACAATCATGTTCTTTTCATTTAAAAATTCCATTATTATCACCTCTTTGCCCATTATAACAAAAACCGGCCTGCCTTTTACAGGACTTTTTATTCGTCAGGACTTACAGATTTCCTTTATAACGAAAAGAGTAAGGAAATAATAGGCAGGTAAAGATACTCAATCAATCCGTAGAGTGCAGCACCGGCAGCGAGTCCCACAACAGCCCCGTTGATCCGGATGCCTTCCAGTTCTTTGTGGACTTTCGCTTCAATAAATTCATTCAGGTCGCTGTCTTTGAATTTCTTCAGGATATCTGCAGTGACGGAAGAAATATGGGGATATTCTTCTTCCAAAATATTTCCTCCCAAAGCTCTGGCGCTTTCATCAATGCCGGCACGGAGTTCTTTGTTTTCCGCCACGCTTCGGAGAGCATTGTGGAGCATAGTTCGCAATTTCGGGACGAAACGTTTTTCAAATTGATCTCCTGCCGCCCATTTTTCATAAAGACTGTTGTATAAGGCATCCGTTTTTTCTTCCACGGAAACAGATTGATAGAGTTCTTCCGCAAAATCGGCAAGGGCTTTTTCCGCTTCTTCTGTTTTCAGGAAGGCTTCTACAGCAGCATTCCATTCTTTCAGGAGCGTTTTGTGAAAAGGGTGGATATCCACGCGCCACAGTTCGATTCGTTCTGACAGCGCCGCAAGGAAAGCTTCCGCCATGTCTTCATAGTCTACGGTATTTGTAAACTTTGCAAAGCTATAAACGAGCCTTTCCAAAAATCCGCGCTCCCGATTTTCTCCCAATTTTTCCAGTTTGTTTGTGATCATCTGCTTCATTTGGTTCGATTTGACGGCACGCTGTGCTTCTTCAAGGAGCTTATCCAGAAGCTGCTCCACATAGTTTCCTTCCAGCGCTTTTTTTCTGAGATAAGCAGCAAGGCTGCCTTTTGCGTTGTCCACGCCTTGCCTGATCCAGTAAGACAGGTCTTCTTTATGGTCTTCCATGAATCCCAGAAGAAGTTCGCCGCCGCTCCGGGCAAGGTCGGTTTCTATGTCTTTCACGGACCCTTCTGCTTCTTTTTCAATGAATTGAATGAGGGAAAAATTTTTCAGCAAGTCAGTAAAGGTTTCTTTCCCCACCAGTTTTCCTTCCACCGTTTCCTGAAGCCGCCGGAGAACAGCTTCCCTGTTAGCAGGAATAAGCGGTTTAAAAAGAGGAAGATGAAGTCTGTTCCGGAAAAGGGCTTCTACGGCAAACCAGTCGGCAAAACAGCCGATGAGACAGGACTGGGCAAGGAAGTAAAAAAGGCCTGCTAAAGGATTTTCACAGAAACAGTGAACTCCTACGGCGATTACGAAAAGAATGGCTGATGCCAGGAAGATGCGGTTCGCCGTTTTATATCTTTTCATCAGAAAATCCCTCCTGACCATACCGCAAGATAGAAGAGCAGTCCTGCCATACCGCCGATGATGGTACCGTTGATTCGGATAGCCTGCACTTCATTTTGAACACTTTTCTTTGCCATGCTTGCCATCTTTCTGCCGTCGTAAGGAGAGAGTGCTTTGGTGACACCGCCGGCAATTTTTTCATGGAGCCAGCCGACGTGGCGCCTGCATTGCTTTAAGAGGAATTTATCGTTTCTTTCCTTTTTTTCAGGATTCCCCAATTCATTTTTTACAAGGTCCAGTATTTTTACTGCCAGAAATTTTTCCACATTTTCCTGATGGCTCTCCCAAAGGTTTTCAAAGAAGTCTTTCCTGTTTTCCAAAAGACTTGCAAGATTAGCGGACACCCATGTATTGATTTCCTCCTGCAGTTTTTTATCTTCTGTAAGCCGTTTAAGAAAGCTGTCATAGCTCTTTCCAAGGGCGCACCTTACTTCACTTCCGGGATCAACGATGGAATCCGCCAGATTCCACACCTGCTCCTGAATAAGGCGGATATTTTCCGTTTCTTCTCTTTCAACAAAGCTCTCCAGCAAACCGCGGAACCACCCCCTGTCCCTGTACTTCGCCCAAGCGCTTTGATAGAACCGTCTTACTTCTGTCTGGGTAAAGCGGTTCTGAAGGAATCCTTTCACTTCTTTCGCAAGTACTTGGGCAAGTACCTGTTTTCCTTCATAGTTTTTCAATGTGTAAAGAGCAAAAGCGATACGGCCTGCCCAGTTTTCTTTTTGAATAACATTTTTTCCTTCCCGAAGAAGCAGCTTCCAAAGCTTGCCTTTATCCACGGCAAGAATGCCGCAGCGGCAGGCAGATTCCAGTAAAGGCAGGAGAAGTTCTTCCTGTTTTTCAATTTGAGCAAGAATACGTTCCGCCCGTAAATTCTTTTCCAGAAAATCTTCCAGCAGTTCTTCTGTAAACAGTTCTTTCCCTACCATGTCCCGCGCCATGTCCACGATTTGGTCCCTTCGTTTGGCGATAATGTCAGTACGATAAGAAATCCCCAGAGGTTTTCCGAAAAGAGAAGATACGGCAAAAAGGTCGGCAATCCCTCCCACGGAAGCAGCAAAGGCCATATGGAAAAGTCCGCCGCCAAGCAAGCCGGTTTCTTTAAATGGCGCCGCAAGCAGGCAGATTAATACAGTACCCGCCAAAAGTCCGTCAGCTTTCTTTTTTCTGTCCATGGTTTTCCTTCCTGTTTTTTTACATTATATCCCGCCGTCCATGGAAATAAAAACAGGAACGCTGTTACACGTTACCGATAACAATAATTATTTGCCTGCTTCTTCCAAAGCACGCTGCGCCGCATCGAAAAACTGCTTATAGGAAAGGGTAGCGCCGGAGATGCCATCGACTTTATTCAACTCCTGTTTCTGCAGCAGCGCTTCCGCATAAGTTTTATTTGCTTTCAATGCAAGCTGGGCTTTGTTGTAATAGACCTTATTTTCTATTTTTCCGTTTGTTTTTCCATAATCCTCCCCTTTCCGTTTTCCGTCTTTCAGGAAGCCGTCAAAAGTAGCTGCCGTGATTTTATGGTCTTTCACCGTAATGGAAATAATGGAATACTCTCCTTCTCCATTTGCGGCGCTCTTTCCTTCAAATGTACCGTCTTTCGCCTTGGAAAGGAGCCCTTTCGTGTCCACTTTCGGCGGCTTATATTGGGTCAGCCCCGATTTTGTGCTGCCTTCAGACGCAGGCGCTTCTTTGGTATCACCGCAGCCGCCGATCAGCGTCGCTGCCACCAGGCCGGCTGCAGCCGCAGCGCCATATTTCTTTAAATTTTTCATGCTTTTTCTTCTTCTCCTCCTTCACGCATATGTCCATGCTCGATGATAACGATCCGTTTTGCCGCTTTGCCGACATGGTCGGAATGGGTAACGGTAATGATGGTATGCCCCTCTTCATTGAGTTCACGGAAAAGGTTCATGACCAGTTTTTCATTTTTCTCATCCAGATTTCCTGTCGGTTCATCGGCAAGAATGAGGACCGGATAATTAATCAAAGCTCTTGCGATACACACGCGCTGCTGTTCGCCGCCGGAAAGCTCGCTCGGCAGGTGACCCGCCCTGTCTTCAAGACCGACACGGGCCAGGGCTTCCATGGCTTCTTTCTTGTCAGGAATGCTGTGATAGTATTGGGCGACCATCAGATTTTCCACAGCCGTCAGATAAGGAATCAGGTGGAATTGCTGGAACACCATGCCGATTTTATCACGCCGGATCTGTGTCAGTTCGTTTTTGGACACTTCATTCAGATTAATGCCGTCAAGGATAACTTCCCCCGAAGTGTGTTTATCCATACAGCCGATGATATTCATCAGCGTGGTTTTTCCTGAACCGGACGGCCCCATGACGGCGAGCCAGTCTCCTTTTTCCACGGTCAGGTTGATATGTTTCAGTGCAGGAACACGCCCGCCGTAGAGCATGCCCACATCGGTTAATTTTAAAAGACTCATCATACGCTCCTTATTCACCACGCAGGACGATGGCCGGCTCCACTTTTACAGCGGTTCGTACAGGCAGCATCGTCGCCACAGCTGTCACTACAATGGAAAGAATAATCGTCATAATCGCAATGGGAAATGAAACTTCAAGACTCCTGCCAAAAACATTGACTCCGACGGCAAGAGCAAAAAGATATCCGCATCCTGTGCCGATTATTCCGCCGATAAAGCCGAGCATACAGCTTTCTCCGAAAAACTCTCCTGCTATATTTCTGTTCGTTGCCCCAAGGGCTTTCTTCAAACCGATTTCACGGCGCCGTTCAGAAACGACTTCGGTCATCGTCGTTCCCACACAGACAAGCGTCAGAAGGAGAACAACTACCGTAACGAGCAGAACAAGGGCCTGCAGTTTGCCGAGGACGGTCTGTTCCGATGCGGCAATCTGCTTTACCGTCTGCGGATGGACATCGGGTGTTTCCGCCGCCATACGGGCCGCAAGAGCTTCCAGGTCTCCTGAATTCGCCACAACACTCACCTGCACCATGCTGAGAAGATTCGGCTTTCCCAGAAAATCCCAAAGGCTCTTAATATCCACATAGGCAAATTGTTCTTCTTTGCCTCCGGTGCGGACAATGCCCGAAACAGTATATGTTTCTTCCTTCGTTCCGTCGCCAAGCGCTACGATAACCTGCGACCCCGGTTTTGCCTGAAAGCGTTCGGACAGTTCATAGCCAAGGAGTATTTCTTTGGAATTTTCTTTCGGCATTTCCCCATTGATCTGCCAGTAGGGGCTTACCTTTTTAACCTCATTGAAATCAGTGCCGCCGGTAAGTACAGGTGATTCATTAATCTTCAAACGTTCATAAAGGAAAGGCGCCGCGCCGATTATTTCTTTGTCCTTCAGCATATCATAAACGGGAGTGACGGCTGCCTCCTCCATAGTTGTTTTCCCGTTGGCGGGAAGCAGGAGGAGATTTGCACCGTATGCGCGGAATTCACGCCCCATCTGCTCAGGTACTTCTTTATACACCGTGATCATGCCCGAAATAATTGTCGCACCGATGGCCACGGCCAAAAGGGCAATGAACATTCTTAGCTTTCTCCGCAGAAGTGCGTTTGTCACCATGACCAGGTACATACGTAATCGTTTTATATTCATAGAAATCACCTGCCATGGAGAACAATTGCCGGACGGAGCCTGAGAATCGAACGAATCGCAGGCAGACTGCCAAGCAGGATCATAAGAATCAGAAGCACGATGAGAATCGGAATGACAATCAGGTTCACCGCGATACCCGATCCGAAAACGGCATGACCGATAATCTGCGCAAAGCCGATCCCTACAAAATAGCCTAAGACACCGCCCGCCAGACCTGCCATAAAAATTTCTGACAGGACGAGGATGATTACCGAAACATCCGTTGCGCCGAGGGCCTTCAGCAGCCCCAGCTCCCTGCTTCTTTCCATGATATTTGCGCTGACCAGGTTAGAAACCCCCATGGTGGCAGAAAGCAGGGAAAGGACAGTAATGAGAAGCATAAGAAGCTGTGTCTTATCCAGAATACGCCCTTCCGATTCGGCAATCTGGCGGACAGGACGGGCCACGGAACCGTGGATGACCTCTTCGATCTGATAAGCGATGGAGCTTACATATGAAGTACAATACCAGATTTCATATTCTTTGATAGAAAGGCTTTTCGGATTGGCAGCGGCACGGCGGGCCAATTCGTTTTCGGGTGTCGTCATGGCGCTGACAGTGACGGTATCCACCTTTCCTTCCAGACCGAGAGCTTTCTGCACAGTCGGAAGATACGCGATAATTTCACCGTCTTCTTCACCGCCGCCGGTAAGAATGCCTGAAACGATAAATGAACCTTTTGTTCCATCCTTATTAGTATAGGAAAGGGTGTCTCCCTTTTTTACATGCAGGGAAGCTGCCAAATCTTTCCCCACAAGAACGGAATTTTCTTCTTTTTCTTCAGGCCATTCTCCATCCAGCTGCCACCAGGATTTGAGATATTGCTCTCCTGTAACGAAAACTTCACCGGTGGGAAGATCCATCTTATGATCAAACCATGTGCCTGAAACAGGAACGGATACCCCGTTGTCCAACGTGACATGGCCGTTCAGATGGGGAGAAAGGGCGACAATGTTATTTGTCCAAAAGATAGTCTTGATCTGCCCCAGGTCGGATTCCTTCAAGTATTCTTTCGGTGCCGATTCATCGTCCAGCCCGTAAATATCTTTCAGAATGGAGGAATTTTTTGACGTCACCGTGATATTTGCGCCAAAGGCTTTCAGTTCCTGATTCACCTTTTCTCCTACGTCAAACATGACATTCAGCATCGCCGTTGCCAGTGAAATGCCGAGGGCTACGGTAAGCGCCACGAAAAGAAGCTGGCGCCCCTGCCGGAGTATGGCGCCTTTTACCATTTGCCAGAACAATTATATCCTCCTTTCTGCTAACGGAAATACTTCGCTGCGGCATCCAGCTCTTTCTGCTCGATCCGGATCTGTCCGTTCCCTACTCCATATTTTACGGGAATCGGGTTGCAGCCGCCGGGAAGTCCGATTGTTTGCTTATTCATAACCACGTCGCAAAGTTTGCAGACGATTTGTCCTTCTCTTTCAATATAGCCTGTCGGCCCGCAGATTTCACAGCAGTCCAGTCCGACTCCGTAAGCGGAGCCGCCTTTCAGCACCACGATGAAACGCACTTGCGTCCCTTTCTTCGTCCGATAGGCAAAACGGTGGAGATGTCCGTCATTCACCTTATTGATATCAATGCTCACCATCTGATCCTTTGCGGTAACAGACACCGCAGGAACCAATTCTTCCTTTTTGTTTGCATAAGCACTGCCCACGCTGGAAAGAATAATCATCACGATGAGCGCGCCTACGGAAGCCTTGCCCCAGCGCTTTTTATGTATATCGTCTGCCACGATTTTCCTATACTGTGCAGGATTACAGCCTATCGGCCTCGCCGGGCATTTCTGTGAAAACAATGCGGCAGGAACCGCAAAGACCACGATAAACACAATGAAAATAAACCAGTCCTGATGATCAATAACCGGTGCCATCACCTTGATCAGGTACCGTGCAGGAAGGATTCCCCTTGCCATCAGAATCTGGACAAGATAAATAATCTGCTGAATTAAAAGCGCCGCAACCTGTATAAGAAATACAGTATACAGCCGTTTGTCGTTCAGCGATTTTGCCGCATGGTAAATAAGCCAGCTCCCCACGACAGCAATAAATAATCCTGTGATAAATCCGAGCATGCGGATAAGCATTTCCGCAGAAAACGGATTATTCACATTCAGCACGGTGGTCACGGGAATGAGCCATATTTCCATGCCGTAGTACATCGTAAGAGCCAGTACGTTGATAATGACGCCCTTTTTAAAAATGCCAAGCCGCTTCATGAATTTTTCGGATGAACCGAGAAGCACACCTGCCAGAATAAGTTCGCTGATAATCGCGAAAAATGCCATCAATCCCTCAAACCCTTCACGGCTGACCGCATTTCTTGTCCCCTGTTTGGCCGCCATGATGAAGACAGAGCCCCAAAATCCCCAATAAGCAGCTTTTCTGAAAGTTTTGCGAAGATTCCCTCCGTCACAACTGTACAGAATAGCAAGCAGCACTGCCAGCGGCGTCATAAGCGCAGTACCGAATTCCATGGCGGGAATAAGCTGCTGCAGAAACATTTGAAACTGCATCATGAGAATTCCTTTCGAATAATCACAAAAAGAAACTGCTGCAGATAAATCCCCGGGACAGACCGGATAAAGAAATTTTTCCGCAGCGCAGATATTATATTTCTTTATTGTCCTGCCGCCCGGGGATTTCTTTACAGCATTTTGAAAACATCACTTGGGAAAGACCGTTCCGCCTGCTTCCCCTCTTACATTACCAATTGCGCGGAACATAGTCGAAAGTCCATTTCATGACGACCGGTTCTTCCCAGAAGCGACCGGTAACGCCTGTTTCCTTATCTACATGGAGGCTGTAATTCTGACGTGCCGGACTGTCAATGGAAAATTCGCATTCATATGTACCTGCGCCAAGAAGCTTCAGGTTTGCGCCGTAGTGCGGACCGTCATCGGCGCTCATCGGCATGAATACGCCTTCAATGGATTCGCCGGTCTGTAATTTAGTCAGTTTATAATGGACGGTGAGGTACGGGATCCATTCGCCGATGCCGAAGCCGCATTCGTTGCCTTCCGTGGCATGGATATCGGTCTCCATATGGATATCCGCCTTATCCGCTGCCAGCATGGAGCCTTCCGGTTCCATCTGTACAGGCTGGAAATATACGAGGGCCACTTTGAAGTGGTTGACGGTATCTTCCTGTTCATCGCCGATCGGATATTCCTGGAATCCTGCGGAAGCCGTCATGCCTCCCGCCAATAATGCAGCGGCAGCAAGTCCTGCGGTAAAAACTTTTTTGAAACTGTTCATTTTAACACTCTCCTTATAAAAAAATGGAAAAATAATTGTATATAAATGGGGCGCCTGGAGATCAAGCCCCCAATTATAACCCTGCTTATGACCCTTCTTATCTTTATGAAGAGTCTGAAAAAAATATTTACGCGCGCTTTCTTCCACGGACAATCAGCGTGATGCCTGCAGCAATGAGAAGCGCAAGCTGGAGCCCCACAGACTCATAGGTCGGATAAAGGCCAAGCCAGTCAATATTTGGGAACCAGGAAGCGGTAATTACCGTCTGGGGAACAAGCTGGGCTTCCTGCAAAGAGCTGATTCCGCCGCCGGCGAAGCTGACAGCCATAAGGTACATCAGAATACTTGTGATGATAAAGAAAGGACGGAGCGGTATACGAAACAGCCCCAGCCGGATAACGGCAAAAATAACAGCAAGAACCGCACATCCGATCCCGAATCCGAACCAGATCATATCAGTATCCCCTGAAGCGCCGTTAAAAAGCGCCTGGTAGAAAAGAATCACTTCCGCCCCTTCACGGTACACCGCAAGGAACGCCGCCAGCCCGAGAGCCCTCGCTTTTCCTGTGGTAATGGTCGTTTTCATCATACTTTCTATATATTTCTTCCATTCATCGCCTTTTGCCTTTCCGCCCATCCAAAATCCGACGGACAGAAGAACAGCGACAGCAATGAGGGCCGTCACGCCTTCAATGGCTTCTCTTGACGCGCCGCCGGTAAACTTACCAAGGATAACGCTGAAAATATAAGCAGTGATAAAGCTTGCCGCCACAGCAGCAATGGAATAGTTGTAAACGGTGCCGAGGTATTTTTTATTTCCCGACTTCGCCAGATACGCCATAATCGCTACAAGAACGAGAATCGCTTCCATCCCTTCGCGAAGCATGATCAGGAATGCCGGCCAGAAAGAAGTCCACCGCCCGCCGCCTGCCCCTTTGCTGTCAAGAGACTCGATATCATTTTTCATCATAGAAAGAAGTTTATCGGCTTCTCCGCGAACCGCATCTTTATCCCTATTTTCACGAATCGCTTTTTTCAGCTCGCTGTACTGATATTCCGTCAGGTTGGCGTTCTTCGAAGAAATAGTCGTCCTGATTGCTTTTTCCAGCCCGTCATTTTCGTAAACCCCATAGTAAGAATCATTGATTATTTTTTTCGCGCCTTCTAAATCGCCGTTATTATATTGTTCGACGCCCTTATTGATCATCTGCTCCACATGGGCATAGACCTGCATCCAGTTCTGTGCCGCTTCGGCAGGCAGTGCCGCAGTCAGCAAGAGAAACAGCGCTGCTGCGATACTATATAAAAATTTCATCGTTCTTTTTTTCATCTGCTCCTCCCTCTTTAATCACATCATCCGCCGATTTCCCGGATGAACTATGTATTCCTGTCAATTTGATCTTTCATCTTTTCCGGCGGCAGATTGAACGGTATACGGATCAATTTGATACATTCCATGGGCTGTCCTTTCGAGTCGAGCGCCGGTTTGAACGTCCAGCGGCGGCAGAACGCCATCGCCAGCTCATCCACACCGCGCCGCCCTGAAGTAACCGCCACCTTTGTCTTCTTTACCTTCCCATCTTCTCCGATCGTCGTAAACACACGGACAACGCCTTTAAATGTATACATTCCTTCCGGCGGATAAGAATCCACGATGATTTTCGGCGGCTGACCCATCGTATGCGTACTGCCGTCACCTTTTTTCTTCACCACGATAGTACTTGATATTTTTTTCTTCGGATCTTTTTTTGCGTCTTCAATTTGTTGCTGGAATTTCTTCACCGCATCTTTTTCATTTTCCGCAACGATCGGTTCAGTATCCGCCTTTTCTTCGGGAACGTCGGCTTCCGTCTCTTCCAAAGGTTCCGGTTCCGTATCGGGAGGCGGGTTTTCCCGTTCCTCCATAACTTTCACGATATCCGTTTCCGCTGCCGGCTCATTAGAAATATCCGCCGCTTTTATATTTTCCAGCCCTTTGCCGGGAAGTGCCTCTCCTACAAGAGAACCTCCCTCCGCACCATCTTCATAGCCGGGATCTTTCGTTTCTTCCCCCTCGCCGCTTTGCGGTGCATCTTCCAATTCAATGGTTGTTCCCACTTCCGAGGCGACTTCCTCCGCCGATCCGTCCAGCAGCGGCCTTACCAATATCAGTCCGCCAAAGACGGCACCATGGAGACCAAGCGCCAGAAGAATAACGACAAGCCAGTTCGTACGATAATGCATAACTACCTCTTCCCCGATTCTGCTGCCAGGGAGACATGGCGCGCTCCCGCGGCCTTCAACGAATCAAGCACACTTGTAATATCCGCATAATTCGTATCCCTGTCCCCGCGGATGACGAATATGGTCTCCGGCTTTTCCGCAAGCGTTTTCTTTACCCTTTCGGAAATACCAGCCGTCGGTTTTGCATCCATATCATAAAAGACATGGCCCGCCTTATTCACCGTGACAGAAACCACTGTCGGCTTCGTTTCCGATCGCGCCGCCTGCGCTGCAGGCAAATTAACAGGAAGCGTATTCAGATGAACCATATAAATCGTGCTCACCATGAAAAATACCAGCAGGAAGAGCATGATATCAATCATCGGGATAATGATGACCTCCGGCTGCGAGAGCAGATGGAAATTCCGCTTCCCCCTCATCAGATGCCTCTCCTTCTGCCCTCCGAAGAGATGATGGCGTCCGCTTTTTCTATAACGGTCAAAATATCATCCATCTTTTGCGCAAAAACGGTATGGACAACAAGAGCGAAAATAGCGACACAAAGACCTGCCGCCGTTGCGATAAGCGCTTCGCCAATCCCCCCGGTGATAGCCATCGGCTGGCCCGCCTGTAAATTGAAAATCTGGAAAGAACTGATCATACCCGCAATCGTTCCCAAAAGCCCCAAAAGGGGGGATAACGTGACAATCATAGATAAATAATTTAAATGGGCTCGAAGTTCGGCGGCGGCCGTACTGTACGCCGTATCCAATGCCAGCCGCAAATCCTTTCCTTCCGCCGCGGCACGAATGCCTTCCTGCGCCACAAAAGCAGCCGCATTGTCTTCCTGCGCCGCATCGGCATAAGCGTCATTCCAACTTTTATTTAAAAGCATATCAGGCAGGTTATCCACAAAGATTCCCAGATTTTTTCCTGCCCGGTGATAAAACATGCCCCGCTCGATCATAATGACTGCCGTGCATATAGAGCAGAGCAGCAGCGCGTACATAACGGGGCCGCCCGACTTAAATACGTCAATAACTTCCATGACACTCTCCTTCATATTCATGCCGTATGAGAGCCCGCCGATCCGCGTCTTTCGTAAGTATACGGACACGGTCGCTGATTCCCTCCGTCACGTAGGCCTGTAAATCTTCCGTGATAAAAATACCTTCCAGCCGGGGAATCCGTTCCAGCCACTCCCGCACCTTATCAAGACCGCCGGCGATACACGCCGCGCCGCTGACCGGGAGCATTTCCCCATTTCTTTTGTAAATAAGCGTGGCGCTGATAAGCGGTATTTTCTTTTTGATTTGGAAAATATGGCTTTGCATCAATCCGTCTTTCAAAAGAAACCGGCGGTAATCACCTGACGTTTCTACGGTATCCTCGCTGCCGAGCGCGACTGTTGCGATGAGCGTACTCCTTTGTCGGGGATGCTGGATGCCAAGACGCCATGCAGAACCGTCCGGCTTGTTTCCCACGACGCAGATATCTCCGCCTGCGTCAATCATCATGGAGCATTCTCCCATGTGTTCCGCAAGAGCTGCCGCCTGATGAAGGGCATACTCTTTTGCGATACCGCCCAGGTCGAGAGACATTCCTTTCTCTTTCAAAAATACGGATCGCTCACCGATTTCTATATGCTTGTAATCAATGAGGACCTTTGCCTTCTCTATCTCTTCCTCAGAGGGAATCCTTTCGTTTTCCCCGCCGATATTCCATAAAGAAGTAAGCGCGCCGACAGTAGGATCAAAAATACCTCCGGTGAACGCCGCTTCACGCAAAGAACAGCGGCAGACATCCCTGCAAAGAGAAGAAACCATCACGGGTTTTACCCCGGCGGCTGCGGAAATACGGGATACATCGCTGTCACTTCGGAAACGGCTGCAAAGATTTTCCACATTCCGGAAATATGCCCGCACCGCTTTGGACACCTCTCCCTGCGGCCTTCCATAAGACGTTATACGAAGAAACGTGCCCATCGCTTTTCCTATGTCCGTGCATATCTCTTCTTTTTGATTCACCATGTCTTCCTATTTTCCATATATGTTCCACATATAAATTATAACTACTCCAATATATTATATTAGGAATGCCAAATATATTGTGGTATATTATAAGAGTAACCACTTATCACTCCTCTGTCAATATTTCTTCAAACATCAGCGTTAAAATTTCAATTGATCAATCGGATTCAGGTTCACTTCGATCATATACGATATAAACTTATGTTTTTCATAACTGCCATGCATAGTTCTCTTCTGAAAAACAGTCGGCAGGCCTTGTAAAATAAATAAGGCCGCCTTACAAAGAAACTGATTTGCATGCCCGGAAAACCATCTTATAAGACAGCGTATATTTTTATATTTCATTTAAACAGGCATCAGATACTCCATGAAACCACGAAAACTTATCGCACCTCTGACAATCTTTTTTATTTTTCTCTCCGGCTTCTTTCTCCAGACAATAAATTTCTTAGAGGTAAAGACCGATGCTGTCTCGAGTGCCACAAAATCGGATTATGAAAGCGGAGGCTATGACCATTTTTTACAGAAATTCCAGCTTCCGCCCGCAGCAAATAACTATGAAATCCTTTCTCTCCATGAAAAAGAAGCGGTTTATACCGTTTTGGTGAACACGGAAAAGGAAGGCGGCGCCTCCGCTTCGGAGTACATGAGCGCAAAAGTAACGATCCACCCGAAAATGATTATTCCCTATGACAAAGAAGATGCGGCATATACCGCCCATGCGGAAGAGATTGCCGCACTTTTTAAAGAGAAAGGTTATGCCGTGGAAACACGTCCTTATGACACTCTTATGTTCCGCTCCCTTGTCCACAGCGGCCACTTCGATTTAGTTCTTCTGGAAAAGAGAACATCAACATGAAGAAATTCAATTCCCTTCTTGCCCGTTTCATGCTTGTGCTTCTCGCCCTTCACGGACTCATGGGGGCGTTTACACTTCTCCGCATGACAACGTTCAACTGGAAACCCCTTTCTTATACCCTTCTTGCGGCCCTCCTTCTTCATGGCATACTGGGTATCCTCTTATCAAAAGATGCTGTGCGTGAAGGAATGCGGACCGGACGGTGGTACTTAAAAGAAAATGCGTCTTTTTGGCTGATCCGCCTGTCAGGGTTTGTCATCCTTCTTTCCGTCTGGTTTCATATAACCGCGTATACCACAACGGTAAACGGCGTATTTTTCCTTCGTGAATTCACGACTCTCCGTTTCTTTTCACAAATCATTTTCATCTCCGCCATTCTTATTCATCTTCTGTGCGCCACGAAACCCTGGATGATCAAGCGGGGCCTTTTGAAATACGAAGAACGGACAGCCGATTATATTCTTGTGTATTTCATATTTTCCGTACTGTTTCTTTTCGCTTTGATTTCCTATTTCATTTACTGGAATTTTTAGGGGGCTTTATGGACAGAGTTGTCATCATCGGCTCAGGCGCAGCCGGTTTATCCGCCGCCATCCGTCTGGCTGAGGAAAATGTGCCTTCCTTCATCGTGGAAGAAATGCCCCCGTGGCGCGCCCAGTCAAACATGGCGGAAGGCGGTATCAATGCAGCGCTTGACACCATGGGGCAACATGATGAACCGGCTCTCCATGAAGAGGAAACATACAAAGCGGGCCGCTTTTTAGCCTGCCGTGAAGCCGTTCACCGCCTGACTCACAGTGCCCCCAAAATCGTGAACACCCTCTTTGCATGGGGTATGTCTCTCAACCTAAACGAAGACGGAACGATCCAGCAGCGCCCTTTTGGCGGGCAGACAAAAAAAAGAACCGCTTTCGCTTCTGCCAGTACGGGAAAACAGCTGATGTACACTCTCGCTACAAGAGCGCGTTTTTTTGAAGCCGGACGCATGATCAGGCACATCACAGGCTTCCGTTTTCTCAAGCTCATGACAGAGAACGGACAGGCAAAAGGCGTCCTCGTTAATGAATTACAAAAGAACAGGGTTTCCTATATTCCCGCTTCTGCCGTCATCATTGCATCAGGCGGCCTGAACGGCCTTTTCGGAAATGCCACGGGCTCCGTCCTCAATACAGGAAATGTAACCGCTTCTCTTTTTGCAGACGGTCTTCCTGCAGCTAACATGGAGATGATCCAGTACCATCCCACCACCACCAGACTTCACGGGAAAAATATGCTTATCACAGAAGCGGTCCGCGGCGAAGGCGGAAGACTTTACGTGGAACAGGACGGGAAAAAATTCTACTTCATGGAAGTGAAATATCCTGCATTGGGCAACCTTATGCCCCGTGACGTCATTGCCCGGGAGGAATGGCAGTGGATCAAGCAGGGCGTCCAGCCTTATCTGGACATGAGAGATATCCCCAAAGAAGTGAGCGTCCATAAACTGGCGGGAGTCCTTGAAGCATGCCATGATTTTCTCGCCCTTGATCCTTTAAAAGAACCGCTCCCCGTTTCACCGGGTATTCATTACTTCATGGGCGGCCTTTATGTCGACGTGAACCACCGCACCCCCATTGCCAACCTTTACGCGGCAGGTGAAGCGGCCTGCCAGTACCACGGCGCCAACCGCCTGGGAGGAAATTCTCTTTTAGGCGCCATGTATGGAGGACGGACAGCCGCTGATTCCGCCATGGAAGATCTGTCGGGGCAGACCTCTTCCTTCCGTCCTGATGAAAAAATAATGACCCCCGCGTATTGGACAAAAGATAAAAAAGAAGGACTCCATATTCCCGCCGCACGAAAAGCGCTGAATCGAATTTTACAAAAATCTCTCGGCATCGAACGCGATGAAAAAGGACTGCTCCTCGGCCTCTCTGAAGTACAGGAACTTCGCGCGGCTGTCGGCGGGCTCTATGACGAAAGCGCCACCATTGATGAAAACGATGCTTTCCCGAAATCCCTTCTCCTTGCGGAAGCGATTTTGAAAAGCGCACTGAACCGAAAAGAAAGCCGCGGCGCCCACACGAGAAGCGATTATCCCGATGAACAGGAATCATACAGAAAAACGACCGTAGCCGTTTATAAAAACGGCGGAATCCATATTTCATTAGCAGCGATAGAAGGGGATCCCGATGGACATTAAAATCATCATCAAACGGCAAAAAGACAGCCGCTCCGCCCCTTATACCCAAGAATTCACCTATACGGGAGACGGCAGGCTCACGGTAGCCGATTTTTTATCCGAACTGAATGCCCGCATGCCGCTTCTTACCGCTGACGGAAAAGAAACAGAAAAAATCAATTACGCCTCCAGCTGTCAGGAAAAGAAATGCGGCGCCTGCGCCATGCTCATCAACGGACTTCCCCGTCTGGCATGCTCCCTCTTCCTCTGCAATATCGTGAAGAAAGGAAAAATAGAACTGGCGCCCCTTTCCAAATTCCCCGTCATCAGCGACCTTCGCGTAGATCGGGAAAAAATTTTTGCCCGGCTGAAAGAAATGCAGGTCTGGCTTTCTGAAAAAGACCGCGATGCGAAAAAGGGCGACCGCTCCCTTCAATATGATGCGGGACAATGCCTGATGTGCGGCTGCTGTCTTGAGATCTGCCCGAACTACACGCCGGAAAGCACCTTCAGCGGCGCCGCGTCCATGATTCATGCTTTTAAAATACTGGAACAGAACAAAACGGACATCCATCTTCAAAAGCTGAAAGAAAACTATGAAAAATACTTTTTTGCAGGGTGCAGCCAATCCCTGTCCTGTGTGAAAATCTGTCCCCTCGGCCTGCCTCTCGACCATATCCAGAGCCGCGCTAACCATCACCTGCGGGAAACAAAAAAATGAAAAAATTTCCTTTCTTCCTTATCTTTCCTTTTATTCTTGCAGCATGTGCTCCTTTTCAGGACAACACGCCCCAAAGCCATTCCTTCTTTGCGATGGGCACCTACATGAAAATCACCGCCTATGGGAAAAACAGCGAAACCGTTTTCCTCCATGCAGAAAAAGAAATACGCCGTCTTGATACACTCCTTTCCGCAGAAAATCCGGACAGCGAAATCTCCCGGCTCTCAAAGGAAGGAAAACTGATCCCCTCAGAAGACACTGCCCGCCTGATCAGCCTTGCCGAATCATGGAACAGGTCAACCGGCGGTACTTTTGACATTTCCCTCGCGCCCATCTCCAAACTGTGGGGATTCCCCCATGGCCCCTATCATGTGCCGACGGAAACCGAGCGCGCGGAAGCACTTGGTAAAACAGGCATGAAATATATTTCCCATAACGAAGAAACAGGAGAATATTTCCTGAAAAGCGGATGTGCCCTTGACTTGGGCGGTATGGCAAAAGGAACAGCTGCTGAAAAAGCAGCAGATATTTTAAAAGCTGCCGGTATTAAAAACGCCCTTCTTGATTTAGGAGGAAATATCAAAGTCATCGGTACGAAACCCGGCGGCAGACCATGGCACATCGCCCTGCGCCACCCTGATGACACGGATAAAACAGCAGGGACGCTTTCCGTCTCCGACACGTCCATTGTCACCTCCGGCGACTACGAACGGTACTTCATCGAAAATGGCCGGCGGTACCATCACATTTTTGATCCCCATACAGGACAACCCATACAAAACGGGCTCCGTGCGGTGACCGTCATCTGCAAAGACAGTGAAAAAGCGGATATCCTTTCCACCGCTCTCTTCGTTATGGGCGAAAAAAAAGCCGCCCTGTTCTGGAAAGAACACCGCGGTGAATTTCAAATGATCCTATTCAGAAATGACAATACCCTGATGATCACTCCCGATTTACAAAAAATATTTACTTCTGAACTTCCTGTCGTTCTTATTTCCTGACAAGCCATGATAAAAAAAGACCTTTACCTCATTATGTGCTTCCTTCTGGCAGCGGCCCTCCTCTTCATAGGAAACAAAACCCTTATGCACGATACGGGTTTTGTTACCGTCACAGTAGACGGCGCCCCGTACGGTTCGTGGCCGCTGGATAAAAACGACACCATCCACATCGGTACACCTTACGGACAAAATGAGTTCACCATCAAAAACGGAACCGTAAAAATGACGGCTGCCGACTGCCCCCATAAGGACTGCCTCCGGCAAGGAGCGATTCACACCGCCGATTCCGCCATCATCTGCCTTCCTCATCATTTAGTCATTGAAATACAATCCGCTGCCGATAAAAAAATTGACGGCACCGTTCGCTGAAGGAGCCCCTCCATGACAAAGAAAGTGAGTGTCATCGGCCTGTTTACAGCCATGGCACTTTTACTCAGCTGCATAGAAAACCTGCTTCCCTTCCGGACAGGCATTCCCGGCATTAAATTAGGCATAGCCAACCTCATTATTGTCATTGCCTTTTATTTCCTGCCGTTCGGAGAAGTCCTCTCCATATCCCTGCTCCGGGTATTCTTCCTTTCCATTTTCAGCGGCAGCCCCTTCACCGCCGTTTTCAGCCTTACAGGCGCGATAGCAAGCTTTCTTGCCATGTATATTTCTTACCGCAGAAATTCTTTCTCTCCCGCCGGAATCAGCATCATCGGCGGCGTGACACACAATCTGGCACAGCTCCTGATCTCCGCTCTTCTGTTAAACACCCCCGCGTTCCTGTGGTACAGTCCTGTCCTGCTTCTATCCGGCACCGTCACAGGACTGATAAACGGACTGATTGCCACAAAAATCATTCATACCGTAAAAGGGATGAAATGGTAAATATAAAAACATAGTTTACCATTCGCTATAAATAAAAAAGCCCGCCTTATTAGACAAGCTTTAAACTTCATGGCGGAGAGAGGGGGATTCGCCCCCATGCCGGTATTCACCGACAACATAATTCAATTACATAACAGCTTTTTACCTTTATTTTTCATTACTCGCCTTTCTTTACCAAAAATAAAAAGGCGTTGTCAGAATGCAGCTGTTCTTATTAATGGCTTTATCTGTTTTAATGGCTTTATCTGTTTTCCGTTTTTTTACTTTAAACCTCAATAAAACTCAGTCTTAGTCATTGTGATTACATATCGCTCTCTTTTGTCCCCCCAGATTAGTTTATCCGGATCCTGATCCAATGGGATATCAAAAAACACATCTAATGTATATCCATCTTTATAAAAACGAAATTCATCATAACGATCGGTATGAAAATGAAAATCTTCTCCCTTTTCATTTTTTCCTTTTATCCAGCCCCTCTGCAGCAGCTGCTCTGTATAATACTCTTTTATGACATTTCCTTTGGCTGTAAGAATAAATACCCCTGAACTAAATGCTCTGTCAGATATTCTGGCAGTAATGGTAAGTTCATCGCATAGAAGGGTATCCGTTCCGTAAATATGAATATCCGGAATATGCTCATACAGATCCTGCCTTACAGGCCTGGAAAAATACTCAATTCCGGAAGCACATACTTCTGCTATAAAACCGATTACCATAAAACTCACTACAAGTCGTGGAATACATTTTAAAACATTTTTCAATAAAATGTCCTTCTCTACATATTCCAAAGCCTTTTTCACTACTGTTTTCTTCTTTACATACGATAAAAGCTCTTTCCATACATTTTCCATCTTTGCCCTCAATCCACTATAATGCTTCCCTCTTTTATTTCACTTTGCATAGTGTCTGCACGATCCACTACTCTTTTTTTACTTTAGGGTCTTCTATGGTTGTGCTCTTACTTTCAGAAGAGAGGATGCGGATGTTGTTTCCTGCTTTGAGAAGGATGTCTTTGGCGTCGACTGTGCTGCCTTTGACTGTCATGTCTTCTTTGGCGATGATAGCGGCTGTTCTTCCTACGGTGATGGTGCTTCCTTTGGCTTCTTGGGTGGCGGTTTCTCTGTTGTCTTTCCATCCGGTGCTGCCCAGGCTGATATTGATTCCTACGGCATTGTTCTTATTAATGGCTTTGTCTGTCTTCTGGTTTTTCTGTATGTCTCTTGCGTTCATTCCTGCCTGCAGGGCATACAGGGCTTTCAGCCGGCCGTCTCCCACTTCTCCGGCTCTCTTTACGGGAGCTGCTACGTCTCTTGCCGCATTATCTATATGATCCCAATATTCTTTCTTCCCTAAATAAATGCATGACAATATTGATTATTCCTCAGTCCTTATTTTATGCCAAACACGATCCATCTCTTTTTCCTGTTCCTTTTCTTTCTCTTCCGGCACTCTTCTTAAAAAACTTTCCTTCCATAAACTATGCAAGATTTCTATCTCTTCCGGTGTAAACTCATTAATATCAGCCAGTACAGAATATCGACTTCCATACAATGCTTTCTTTTTGTCTATTTTATGATATTTATCCTCATCAATAACCATTTTATTTAATGTTAATTCCGGATTATAATATTGCCTGATTTTTTCTCCATGTCCAGTGATTATAATAAAACTGTCATATCCATATGCATAGAAAACATCATTTACAATACGCCAATCATCACCGATAATATCTACTTCCGCAAGCTTCTGTGTATCAATAAGCCCTGCTTTATAGCAAGAATTATAAAAAGGCTTATAATAAACAGCCCCTCGCTTATGAGGATTCATAAACATAGCTTGAAATCCCCGTTGCTCTTCTTCTGTAAATTCCGAGTAACTAAAAACATATTCTCTTTCAGCCATTTCAAAAGATTTCCTATAAATATTCCTTGCCTGTTTCATATTAGCATCTTGTATGTATACCTTTTCTTTTCCTATATCCATATCATATATGATATACTCACCTGCCCCTAAAGCATAAACCTTACTATCTATTACATATGCAGCAAGTGTTCTGTTTGTAATAATTTTATTTTTCTGTGTATCTATCAAAGCATATGTTTCACTAAAAACACGTATTCTATTCTCACAAAGTAAGTCTATTGAAGGGGGATAATTATCTCCATGAAAAATAATGTATACGATCCCCCCACAAAATAGTAAAAGCAAAATGTTTATCATACAAAAGGTAACTTGCTTATACCCCATTTTTTTTAATCGTATCATATCCTTATTCTCCTTCGTTATTTATACCAAATCGAGAGAACGTCCTATTTATATAAAGAATCCACATAAACGGGGTTAATCTGCCTGCCTGCATTGATAATGCTGCTTCATTATTGAGCTCAATAATTTTCTTGATAAATTCATTGGTCAAGTTACCCATGATGTAACCACCTCGACCATGAGCTTTAGGTTCTTCCAAATTATCACCTTGCTCTTTCGGTCTCCAATGAGGTTCCTATTATAGTAGCCTCAGAATTATCATACCGTGGTCTTACTTTCTATTTTATAAATAGTAATGCTATATCTCCTATCTTCAATTCGAAATACTATGTCTTTAATTGGTTTATCCATAGGGCTCCAGAAAGTAAACCTCACAACATACCCCTCTTTACTATAATTAAATAGTTCTTTATTTTTGCCATTTGTAGTATGGTAATCTGTTCCATTTTTATCTATACCTTTCTCCCAACCACTTTTAATAAGTTCAGTCTCATAATAACTTTTAATATCTTCGCCTTTGGCTTCTGTAGAAAAAGAACCTATGCCAAGTGGTTTCTCTATATTACGTGTAGAAATAAGAATATTATCACCTAATAAACCATTACTTTGATAGACTTGAATAGCAGGAATATGATTGTAAAAATCTTTTTTTACTGCCTCACCTTGCCAAATATTACAAGCGTTTATTATACCAATAGTTAAGACAATGAATAAAACACCCATAAAATAGATTTTCATCTTCTCTGAAACTTGTTTTCGAAGTACCCTTTTAGTCATAATTACAAATCCTTCTATTATTAATCTAACCCATAAAGATTATCTTGTATATCCCGTTCAATTTTGGCTTTCTTATCATCTACACTTTCGCTATTTCCTATACCGCCTCCCACACTGGGTGTTCCAATCCCTATCAAATATATGGCAACTTTCCCTGCATAATCTGAATAGATTGGAATTTGTGCCCCTACACCAATTCCTGCAAATACACTTCCAGTAAAGGTGACTCCACTTAATACTTTGTCTAACTTTTTCATCACTCAAATCTATCCCCTGAACTAAGGGAACAAATTTAACTACTGATATAGAAAACCCCAGAGGAGATGTTGACGCACCTATACTTGTTCCTGCTTTTCCTTTGACGGACGGTATGAGTATATTCAGAAGTCCTCTTTCGTTTAACGGAATTTTTGAGCCGTAGATGGTTTGGGCGATTTTGTTCATTCCGTTTCTTTGTCCCGGCTGTGGTAGGTATGACTGTCCTGCAAGCTTTCTATGGAGAAGTTGTTTCCTGTTTTACACCTATCTTTATCCTATTTATGAAAATATATACATCATCACAAATGTAGCAAGGAAAATGACCATCCCTATAATTATTCTTCTATTTTCTTCTGTATATTGTAATGATTTTTCACCATAATGTATTCGTTTATACAGTCCCACTAAAACAAGAACGCCCCACAATAACATAAGTGCTGTATAAGCATATAATATGTTACCCGTTATCACACTTCTATCAACTATTATGATATAAAAGGCCAGCATACTGTGTGTAAAAGCGAATAATATACGAACAAAAAGAGACACATGTTTAATAAAGAAGGCTTCCTGTGGATTTAGAGATTCAGGAAACACAAATACTTTCCAAATTACAATGGATGCTACTAATAAAAAAACATCATACACAGGGCTAGAGAATAAAGAAATCATTTTCTTTCCTCCTGTGAATAAATTTCTTCATTATCATTCTCATTATCTTTTTCCATCGTCTCCCACGCCTTTTTATTTTCCTCTACCCAATATACAATTTCTCCTGCAATAATAGGAGCCGCAATAATACCAACAATAGATGATCCTATTGCTGTAACGACAAGAGCTCCACCCCAACCCCCTAGTGAAATAGGCAACGTAACGTATGCACCTGCTCTAAATGCATTGTATTGGGATTTAAATCTCTCGTGGTTTTTCTGTGTTCCGTATAAGTAAGACGCACCTGCTACAAAAGCGGCCGGCTTTCTTCACAAGATTTTTCCCGATTGCCTCCGCTTCTTTCCAGTGCTGCCGAGGCTGATATTCATTCCTACGGCGTTGTTCTTGTTAATGACTTTGTCTGTTTTCCGGTTTTCTGTATTTCTCTTGCGTTCATTCCTGCCTGCACGGCATACAGGGCTTTCAGCCGGCCGCCTCCCACTTCTCCGGCTCTTTTTACGGGAGCGGCTACATCTCTTGCCGCATATATGCAAATATTTCATCACAATCATAAATTATATTTTTCAAAAAAATTATTATATCCAATTTGTATTCTCCACTCATCATTCATCGAGGAAATCAAATCCAACGTTACTACATATTTTTCATTACTGGCTTTTATATGTAAGGAAGGTCTTTTTCGATATTCTACTATATCCCATCCATTCCTAATAAAATATCTTTCAAATTCATACAAAGTAAGCTCCGATGTATATTCAGTAGTAATTGGCAAAATATTAGCTCGCAAAGATTTTGCAATAATAGCTCTTCTATTTGCCAATGCCACATTTTTGACAAAATAGTTTTGTATAGGCTTTATGGAATATAACTCTTGTTTTAACTGTTGTATATCTTCCTGTATACTTTCCTTTCCTATACTATTGTATATACAACCTCCAATAAGCCATGTACTAAATAAAACAAGAAAAACTATAGCCCATATTTTTATTAATACCGATTTTATTTGTTTTATATTCATCATTATTACCTCATTGGTAAATATTTCCTATATACCAGGTATATGCAAATGATAACGAAACACCTACGGATCCACTTGCATTAATCTCACCAATAATACTAGCACCAGAAACTCCGACAGTTCCCCCCCCACTCCACCTATTGCGGAAAAACTACCACTAAGTCCACTAATAGAATTTATATAACCATCGCTCTTGTCACTGAGGAATCCATATCCAGTCATGAGAGGTACCCCTACGGTTCCACCTGGCGCAAAAGCAAGTGTTGCATACACATTACCCTCTTTATCAACAATACATCCAACGGCACCAGCTTTTAACCCTTCACCCAAAGAAAGCTGAGTAGAAACATAATCTCCAATCATATTAGTCGGATCAATAATTCCTTTATCTACCAAATAATGTGCTTTGCGCATGACCTCTTTTGCTGTACTTTCTTTTGAATTTTCAATTTGATTCCACACTTCTTTTTCTATAATTTCCTTTACTGCTTCACGGGCTTCCATTTCTTCATCCAATTCATTCCACTTCGTCCCCATCTGGGAGATGTAGGCGCCTGTATGTCCGCTCCCTCCTGTCATCTTGGACAGTATTCCTCCAAAGGCGGCGGAGATGTTCTGCACTGTATCGGGATGTTTGTTTATCCAGTCTTTCCCTTTGGTCTTTTTCAGGTATCCTATGGCATATTCGTTGGCTCCTCCTGCTATCAGGCCGCTTAGGGCGCTTCCTCCGCTCTTGGCTCCGGTGATGGCTCCCAGCATGCCATGGAGGGCTACCTTTTCTGTGGATCCGTCTTTCCATCCATTGTGGGAGGCTATCTCATGGATAGCCCGGTTTCCGACTATCCCCAGTTCTTCCAACAGCTGTTTTCTTTCTTCTACTTTTGTTTTGTCGAAGATTTCTTTGAGTTTGTTTAAGCTGTCTTCCGTGTTCCTGTTCAGTTTCTCTATGTCCTGTTTCTGGTTTTCTTTGTCTGTGATGGTTATGGTTCCTTTGGATATGGCGGATGTCGTGGTTGTTCCGGCTTTGTCTTTCACGGTTAGACCCATGTTTGAGAGGAGTCCTAAGGCATTTAAAGGGACTCCTGCTCCTGTGCTGTAGGAGATTCCTTTTCCGCTTGCTTTATACTCGGCTTTGTTGTCTATGTTTTCCCATGTCAAAGTACCGGTGATGAGTTTGTTCTTTTCTGCCGGTGCTTAGCTGTCTATAATTCCTCCTTTTTCGTATACTCTCCTATACTATTATTGTATATACAGCCTCTAATAAGCCATGTACTAAATAAAATAAGAAAAACTATAATCCCTATTTTTATTAATACCGATTTTAATTGTAATGGTTCCTTATTTGTAAATTGTATTAAAAGCCTTTTTGGTATATCCAGTCTTCTTTAATTAGCTCAAATTCACACGCTTTTTTCCCTTCCCACTGAGTAATCGCAAATGCAAAATCCCCCTTTCTTAAAACTATACATGTGAATTTACCATATTGATTGCTATCAGTATATTTTTTATCAATCTGCCATCCTTGTTCCACCAATTTTTCCCCATACAAATCAAATTCGTTATCCTTTAAATCTCGGTTAAATTTCCTTGTACCAGAAACACAATAAACCAGCCATCTTTTATGTACTCCATAATCGTCTTCAATAGGCGGTATGGGGTTGGGGAGTTGTTGATACATTCCTACCATCTGATCTCTCATCTGTATCCTGTAATCATAAGTCGTATACCAAAGCCCTCCGAAATACAGGACAAACAACAAAAAGGCTGTAACTGCCACAAAACCAGTAAAATCATCGTAGCTTAAATTCTTCCAGTCTATTTTCTTCATAGCGGCACCTATCATAAGTCATTTATTATAATGAAATACGATTTTCTAAAATCTCTTTTTATACAGCCAATCTTCTTTATCTAAAATAATATGCCAACAACTATCATTCTCTCTTTTAGAAATATACAATGAAAATTCACCTTTGTGGGCAATAATACGATAATTTGGCTTATGCCAATTCTGATTATCCAGTTTCCACCCAGATAATGGTAAATGCAATTTATAGTAATCGGCAAATTGTTGATCAGTAATATCAGTAGATATCCTGCCACTAATATAATAAACCAAAAGCTTCCTAGCTTTTAAAACTTCATAAGATTCATTTTGTATATGATTCATTCGTGGCAAATCCAAGTACACAGAGATGAGTTCCTCTTTATTCTTTTCAGCATAATCTCTATGGACATAACAAAATCCAAAATCAAAAATTACGGTAAATAATAAAATTCCTATAGCGACAAGGCCAAAAAAATCTCGTAATTCCATATTTCGCCAATCAAAAGATTTCATTTTCAATCCCCTCTACAAATTATTAATGTTACACACAAATATTGCTTCATTAATTACGGCTCCAGCAGATAATCCTATGCCACTTACACCTAACTCCCTAGATCCTGTATTATCTCCCACAGATACATTCACTGATACCAATGCTCCACTAATACCAAAGGAAACGCTTCTCCCTTCTATATTTCTTCTGAACTCTAAATCATTCCAATTACTTGTATCTATGCTAAATTTTCCGGTCGCTATTGTTCCGCTAAGACCATTTACTATTCCACCGCCTCTGACAAAATAAACGTTGCCTGTCCTATCCATAATGAACCCACCTGACAGTCCGAGTCTGATACCAATAGAACCATTCAGTGTCACATAGTCCTCGTCTCCAAAATGATATGCCGTAAGTCCCTGTTTCTTTGCCAGTTTTAAGCCGGCCATAGTTACTTCTTTTATCGTATCTGTCCCATCGTAAATATTGCCTGACTGTATGATCATTTTTTCGGTATAGGAATCATATTCATCCTGTTCCGGCAGTTCCAGGTTGCTTATGATAATATCCTGCTTATTGTCCAATTCATCATAGTATTGCCTTATGGTATTTGCCTGTTCTTCATCTCCTTCTTCAAGCGCCTGCGCAATCAACGCTTCTTTTTGCTTTTTCTGTTCATGGGTAAGGTAGTTGAAGGTTGTCGCCTGCCAGGCTATGGCTGCCCCTGTTTTCCCTCCTGCCAGGTATCCTATAGCAGCGCTTGCCATTTTATGGACTTCTTTGTCTTTGATTTTTCCCAGTTCTTTTTGAAGGAGGGCGTTCAGTCCTGCTCCTGTCAGTCCTTTTGTTATTCCTGCTCCTGCTTCTTTGGATACTAAGGCGCCCATGATTCCGTGCATGGCGATTCGGTTGGTTCCGCTTTCGCTCCATTTCTTTGCTTCTCTTTCGTATTTTTCCGCCAGTATGCTGTTATTCTCTTTTCTGGCTTTTTCTGCTTTTTTATTCAGTTCGTTTTCTTTATGTCCCGCTATGTCTCCTATGAGGCGGTATCCTACTTGGGAGAGGATGTTCACGTATTCCTGTTTTTCTTCTATTTTCTTTTTGTCAAATATTTCTGACAGTTTATTGAGCGCGTTTTCTGTATTATGGCGTATTTCTTTATCTGTCTTTTCTTTTGTGGTGGTGATGATGCTGTCTGCTATGGCCGCATAGGTGGTGCTTCCTGCTTTCCCTTTCACGGGGATGGTCGGTACATAGCCCAGTCCTAAGGGGTTGAGTTTAGATATAGCATGGGTGGATACGGTAATTCCGCTTGCTTTTGCTTTATACTCTGCTTTGTTATCTATGTTTTCCCACGTCAAAGTACCGGTGGTGAGTTTGTTCTTTTCTGCCGGTGCTTTGCTGTCTATAATTGCTCCTTTGAGGCGGGTGTTGTTTTTGACTTGGATGTCGTATCCTTCTTGTCCTGCGTAGATGCCTGCCTGTTTTGTGACGCTTTCGTAGGCGGAGTCTGTGTTTGTCTTTCCTTTTCCTCCGCTTACGGTGACGGCGCTTCCCGGTGTGTAGCTGATGGACAGGCCCGATGTCTTGCTTGTTTCTTTGTAATTCTTTTTGTCTTGTTCGCTTTCTATGGACATTCTTCCTGCGTTAGCAGTAACTTTGTTTCCTTTAATGATTCCGCCTTTGATGGTGGTGTCGTTTCCACTTGAGAGGGATGCTGTATTTTTTGCTGTGATGTCTGACGGGGTATGGGTAAGGGTGGTTTCTTCTATCTGTTCTTTCCCTTTCCCGTAGGACGCGCCGATGCCGTAGACTCCTTTGCTGAGGAAGGCTCCTATGCTTCCGCTTTTTGCTTTATAGTCTTCTATGGTTGTTCTCTTGTTTTCGGAGGAGAGGATGTGAATGTTGTTTCCCGCTTTGAGATGGATGTCTTTGGCATGTATGGTGCTGCCTTTGACGGCTATGTCTTCTTTGGCGATGACAGCGGCTGTTCTTCCTGCGGTGACGGTGCTTCCTTTGGCTTCTTCGGTGACGGTTTCCGCTTGGTCTTTCCATCCGGTGCTGCCCAGGCTGATATTGATTCCTACGGCATTGTTCTTATTAATGGCTTTGTCTGTTTTCTGGTTTTTCTGTATGTCTCTCGCGTTCATGCCTGTCTGCAGGGCATACGGGGCTTTCAGCCTGTGTATTATTTATTTATTTTCTAATTCTAAGGTAATACCTTCCAGCTTTTTATCAAGCATATCTAATCCTTTTCTACTATCAATATATTCTTTCATAAATTTTTTATCAGAAGCATAATACGATTCTCTTTTAATATAATTGACTTTTTTCTCACGCCCTTTTCTTTGTAATTCTTTAAAAATATCTATATCTCTTTTGGGTAATCCTATAAAGTCATATCTAATCTCTATCCCCCATAGATAAGATTCATTTAGCTGCGATAAAGAACTTAACACATCACTTCTCAAATCATCCGGGATGTTTCTATAATAAGTTTCATTAACCACTTTAATCGTTTCCCCATAAAAAGGAATTAAGTTTACTTTTGTATATCCTCCTATGCCATACAAAAATATATATGGATATTCATACTTATAAGCGAAACAATCCGACTCTAAGGCCGTCTTTGTCCACAAATCAGTAAATATCCTGTCAACCTTGAACCTATATCTAAATGCCGCATAATAAGTTGAATGTTCAAATTGAAATGTATTCATGTGTAAATCAACACATAACCCTATTAATAAACTAAAAGCAACCAATATTTTAGTATTTCTCATATCAATCACCTATACCTTTCAGAATATAATCAAGAAACTCGTCTATTGTATAGGTAACATCATATGTAGTTTTATATGCAAAAGTCTTCTTTCTACCCGATTGTTGCAATATATATGCCGATTTTAAGAAATCTCCTGCGTTTGCTTCTTTTTTACCAAAATCGTAGTGGTCTGTCACTGTTATTTTGGCAAGGATTTTTCCCTCTTCAAACTTAATTGAAGTAATGGCTGTTGCACTTCCTAATCCCAATGCAAGATCTACACCACTCGTATAAAAGGAATAACTATCTGCAGAGGTAATTATAGGAGATTTCCCTGCATAATTTAGCGTATCCTTGATAAAGCGCATGTTTATCGGTTTATCATTTCTAAGTACCTTATTTAAAACTGAAGTTTCTCCAAATTCCACAACACGTAATCCATGCTCCGTATATTCAATATTAGTAATACCATGTTTAGAATTATCTCCATCCATATAATATCCTAAGAGTTCTGTAGCAACAGGTGCCAATTTCATCTGGGTAGATTGCTTATACCTACTTTCAAGATTAGCTTCTGCACTACTAATTTCAAGATTGGTATATGCATCTCCTACATTCTCATTATCTACATATTCATTATCATATGTTTTTTTTGTTCTTTCCATAACTTTTCTCTTATATTTTGGGCATGCTCATCTAACTGTAAATTCCACTTCGTCCCCATCTGGGAGATGTAGGCGCCTGTGTGTCCGCTCCCTCCTGTCATCTTGGACAGGATTCCTCCAAAGGCGGCGGAGATGTTCTGTACGGTATCGGGATGTTTGTTTATCCAGTCTTTCCCTTTGGTCTTTTTCAGGTATCCTATGGCATATTCGTTGGCTCCCCCTGCTATCAGGCCGCTTAGGGCGCTTCCTCCACTCTTGGCGCTCGTGATGGCTCCCAGCATTCCATGGAGGGCTATCTTTTCTGTGGATCCGTCTTTCCATCCATTGTGGGAGGCTATCTCATGGATGGCCCGGTTCCCGACGATCCCCAGTTCTTCTAACAGTCGTTTTCTTTCTTCTACTTTTGTTTTGTCGAAGATTTCTTTGAGTTTGTTTAGGCTGTCTTCTGTGTTCCTGTTCAGTTTCTCTATATCTTGTTTCTGGTTTTCTTTATCCGTGATTGTAATGGTTCCTTTGGATATGGCCGATCGGGTGGTTGTTCCTGCTTTTCCTTTCACAGACGGTATGGGGGTATTCAGGAGTCCTCTTTCGTTTAACGGGATTTTTGAGCCGTAGATGGTTGGGGTGATTTTATTCATTCCGTTTCTTTGTCCTGTTATGGTGTCTTTCCTATATCTGTTATTTGTTTGGGAGTCTAAGGGGTCATTCTTGTCGCCTCTTCCTACAAAAAAACAACCATAAGGATCATTATAAATCCGATAAAGGTGATTATCTGTCCATAAAGTACATAACTAACTAAACCACGAAACTTTTTTGCGTCTTTTGAGTTTTTACCACAATATTTTTTTGCATTTTCATACTTAACTCTAAAATTATATTTTGTCCTATTAAGAGAAAAAAAGAAAACAATAGCCATCACAATCAATGTAATAATTATATTTATGTCATATCCCATAAAAGATGCCATAAGGAGCCAAGAAAAGTATATAAGTCCTACCCATCCCCCTATATAATAGGAGAATCTTTGTGATAAGCTTTCATCCCCATGTAAACGTCCACTCACCAAAAATAATATGGTTTCTATAACCAAAAGAGCATTTGAAAGAATCATTGCTTCTTACCTCCAGCTATATCTTTTTGAATGTTTCGCTCATCTTCCTTTTTTTGATTGTCTGTTTTTAATAATTTTTCTTTAGTTTCTTTTACAGCACTACTTTCAGCCTCGTTTGTGGCTATTACTCCAGCTATACTTATGACAGCACCTAAAAATGGACTATCTGTCAAATCAATTGTAGCCACTGATAAAGCCATTCCTCTCTCAATTTTAGAAATTATCGGAACACCTAAATTAATTCCTTGCGCGCCCCACCAATCTTTTCCGCTGTAATTCTTCCAGTCTTCCTGCCATGTTCTATACATTCCCAGTGTTTTTAACGGTCCTATTGCCAGTACTCTTGCTGTACTTACATTTCCTCCCATGTTCTCTGCCAGTGCAAAGGGATATTCTATAGCTGCTGTAGCCATGTTCTCCGCAAGTGTCCCTTTGTTAATAGTATAGTTTGGCATGGATATCCCTTTCATGCGTCTGTAGCTTTCCCGGTCTTTAATTTCACCGGGATATAGGGCATGTCCATTGGCTACGGTTCCATCTTGTTCCCCAAAGGTATATACTCCTGTCGGATGATCGTTTCCTTTGTCAATTCGTTTGAAGGTTATATTTTTATCATAGGGACGTATTCCATCTTTTCTGGGATACAGTTTTTTGAATGTTTCTCCGCTTCGACTGTCTATATCTATGATTCGCCCGATTCCTGTATCGCTGTCTTTTGTAACGATAACTCCGTGTTCCGTTGAGTTATCCAGATATATCACATGTGCGGTACCTGCCTCTTGTTGTTTATATTCATCAGAGGACAGATATTTTTCTATTTTTTCTTTCATATTCGGATATTTTTCATAGTAGTTCCACTTTGTCCCCATCTGTGCCGTATAGGCTCCTGTGTTTCTGTCTCCTGTCAGGCTTCCTGCGACGGCTCCCAAGGCGGTGCTGATGGCTTGTACGGTATCGGGGTGCTTGTCCATCCAGTCTCTTCCTTTTGTTTTTTCCATGTATGCCAAAGCAAATTCGTTCACGCTTCCCGATACGGCTCCTGACAATGTGTTTCCTCCGCTCATGGTTCCTGTCAGTGCGCCTATGGCTCCATGGAGAAGGAGTTTTTCTGTGGAGCCTTCTTTCCATCCATAGTGGTCTGCCGCTTCATGGATGATTTGGTTGCCTACTATGTTCATCATGTGGATGAGTTCCTGTTTTTCTTCTATTTTTGTTTTGTCGAAGATTTCTTTGAGTTTGTTTAAGCTGTTTTCTGTGTCCCTGTTCAGTTTCTCTATGTCCTGCTTCTGGTTTTCTTTGTCTGTGATGGTTAGGATTCACTATTTATAAATTGTATTAAAAGCCCTTATTGTATATCCAGTCTTCCTTAATTAGATGAAATCTACATATCTTTTTCCTTTCCCACCAAGTAATCTCAAATGAAAAATCCCCTTTTCTTAAAACTATACATGTGGATTTACCGTATTGATTGCTATCAGTATATTTTTTATCAATCTGCCATCCTTGTTCCACCAATTTTTCCCCATACAAATCAAATTCGTTATCCTTTAAATCTCGGTTAAATTCCCTTGTACCAGTAACATAATAAACCAGCCATCTTTTATGTACTCCATAATCGTCTTCAATAGGCGGTATGGGGTTGGGGAGTTGCTTATACATTTCCACCATTTGATCTCTCATCTGTATCCTGTAATCATAAGTCGCATACCAAAGCCCTCCGAAATACAGGACAAACAACAAAAAGGCTGTAACTGCCACAAAACCAATAAAATCATAATAGCTTAAATTCTTCCAGTCTATTTTCTCCATGGTGACACCTCTCATAAATCATTTATATTACAAATATATTTTGCATCAGTATATGTCATAGATGCAGATGCACCATTAGATATCCCTATTTCCCGAGACCCATATTTTTCTCCTATATTAATATTGGCTGAGCCATACAATCCTATACTAAATCCAAAACTACCTCCCGATATTACCTCACGAAACTTATCTTTATCCCAATCATTTGTATCTATGCTAAATTTTCCGGTCGCTATTGTTCCGCCAAGACCATTTACGATTCCACCACCTCTGACAAAATAAACGTTGCCTGTCTTATCCATAATGAACCCTCCTGACAGTCCAAGTCCGATGCCAATAGAACCATTCAGTGTCACATAGTCCTCATCTCCAAAATGATATGCCGTAAGTCCCTGTTTCTTTGCCAGTTTTAAGCCGGCCATGGTTACTTCTTTTACCGTATCTGTCCCGTCATAAATGTTGCCTGACTGTATGATCATTTTTTCGGTATAGGAATCATATTCATCCTGTTCCGGCAGTTCCAGGTTGCTTATGACGATATCCTGCTTATTGTCCAATTCATCATAGTATTGCCTTATGGTGTTTGCCTGTTCTTCATCCCCTTCTTCAAGTGCCTGTGCAATCAACGCTTCTTTTTGCTTTTTCTGTTCATGGGTGAGGTAGTTGAAGGTTGTCGCCTGATGGGCTATGGCTGCCCCTGTTTTCCCTCCTGCCAGGTATCCTATGGCGGCGCTTGCTATTTTATGGACTTCTTTGTCTTTGATTTTTCCCAGTTCTTTTTGCAGGAGGGCGTTCAGTCCGGCTCCTGTCAGTCCTTTTGTCATTCCTGCTCCCGCTTCTTTGGATACTAAGGCTCCCATGATTCCGTGCATGGCGATTCTATTGGTTCCGCTTTCGCTCCATTTCTTTGCTTCTCTTTCGTATTTCTCCGCCAGTATGCTGTTATTCTCTTTTCTGGCTTTTTCTGCTTTCTTATTCAGTTCGTTTTCTTTGTGTCCTGCTATGTCTCCTATGAGTCGGTATCCTACCTGAGAGAGTATATTTACGTATTCCTGTTTTTCTTCTATTTTCTTTTTGTCGAAGATTTCAGAAAGTGTGTTAAGCGCGTTTGTTGTGTCGTGGCTGATTTCTTTGTCTGTCTTTTCTTTTGTGGTGGTGATGATGCTGTCTGCTATGGCTGCATAGGTTATGCTTCCTGCTTCCCCTTTCACGGGGATGGTCGGTACATAGCCCAGTCCTAAGGGGTTGAGTTTGGATATGGCATGGGTAGATACGGTGATTCCGCTTGCTTTTGTTTTGTATTCAGCTTTGTTCTTTTGTTGTAGTGATCATCCTGACTTGAAATATTTCCCCATTCATCTATCTATTGGGAATACTATGATATAATAACTTTTTTCATATACCAACCCTTCGAAATTTACTGTTGTCTCCGCAGGAAAAGATAATTGACGCTCATCCGTTCCATCGGCATATATTTATCTACCTTTTTTATTATCTGCTTTCACTCTCAACTTCTCATATGCCTGCCGCTCTTCTGAAGTAAGATCTGACAGTGATGAAATTACTTGTATCTCATCACTGTTATACTTCGCTAAGGATCTATCTATCTCTTGTTTCTCCTCTAATGGCTGAGACGGATTCCTATATACCTTTATCCTAAATGGATTCGCATAAATCGTATAAAAACCGGCACTACCATAAGAATAGAACACTTTATCTCTGTAAAATATATCCGTTTCGCTTTCTTTTTCATATACATCCCTATCTAGAATCGTTGATTTCATTTTTATTTTATCTTCCGGTCTATTATCACATAATTCCAAATAAAGCAAATTCCTATTTCTTTCTACTATTTGTATGCGAGATGCATGTCCAAATACAGTTCTTACCGCTGGACTCCAAATAGTAGGTTCCGATAGAATCATAACCATATGAATTCCCATAAGAAAAGCATTGTATAAACAAAAGGCCAAACACGCAAGGAATATTTTCTTTTTCACAATGTTCCTCCTTATTCTAACCCTATTGTTCCATCAAGATTTGCACTCCAGTCAAAAGCCTGTATCGCGCCAATTTCTTGATATCCTGCTGCCCCGTTATTTATGGCATCAATTATTAGTTTCCCAAATTGATCCCAAGAAGAATCCTCTTTCATCTTTTCTAAATTGGAATTGACATCATGCCACTCAAAATTATATGCATCGCTGGCCTGTCCATAATAATCTATACTATTTTCATTTCTTGTAATTTGTAGCCCCAATTTTATTCTCCCATATCCCAGTACTCCATTAATAGTAGCATTATTATCATACTCATCTTTTACCTGCAAATTAACAGACCCGTAAATATACTTAGTTTCACCAACTTTTAATTTCATTCCATAAGATTGTATAGCAGCCCTAAGAATAGCAGAGTTATTCAAATCAGAACTAATTTTTTGCCCTAACTGACTATCAGCTGAAACAGGCGAACCATTTCCATATAAGGCATGCCTTAATAGGTCTGCTGCTACTTCTGCACCCATTGAACTGCCTATGAATTGCCCCGCGGAGTTCGCAATATCTCTATGGTTCTTAAATATTTCATTACTCAAATCCGGATATTCCTGCATGAAGTCAGATTCAGGCGTTCTACTTGCCTCCTTTTCTTCATTTACATTTTCATTCATAATATCTTGCGCTTCATTTAAATTATCAACTTCTCTAATTTCTTCCAACTCATTCCACTTCGTTCCCATCTGGGAGATGTAGGCGCCTGTATGTCCGCTTCCTCCTGTCATCTTGGACAGGATCCCGCCAAAGGCGGCGGAGATGTTCTGCACTGTATCGGGATGCTTGTTTATCCAGTCTTTCCCTTTGGTCTGTTTTAAGTACTCTATGGCATATTCGTTGGCTCCCCCTGCTATCAAGCCGCTTAGCACGCTTCCTCCGCTCTTGGCGCTCGTGATGGCTCCCAGCATACCATGGAGGGCTACTTTTTCGGCGGATCCGTCTTTCCATCCATTGTGGGAGGCTATCTCATGGATGGCCCGGTTCCCGACGATCCCCAGTTCTTCCAATAGTTGTTTTCTTTCTTCTACTTTTGTTTTGTCGAAGATTTCTTTGAGTTTGTTTAGGCTGTTTTCCGTGTTCCTGTTTAATTGGGATATATCCTGTTTCTGGTTTTCTTTATCTGTAATGGTTATGGTTCCTTTGGCTACGGCTGACCTCGTGGTTGTTCCTGCTTTTCCTTTGACGGACGGTATGGGGGTATTCAGGATGCCTATTCAATCAAGAAAAAATATAAAATAATACTACCCCTATAACAATTAAAACCATTGCTATAATTCCAGTTTTAGTTCTTTCTATAAATTCTCTGTCTTTCGGACCATATCTCACCCGATTAACCATAGCAATGCATAATAAAATCATCCATAAAAATATAAGAAAACTATATATGTAATGTAAAGAATATAGGTCCCCATAAAATAACCCTCTATTTATTCCTATGATATAACAAATCAATACTACTTGGATAATTGCAAAAGGAATATAAATAAATGATGATGTATGCTGAAAGAAAAAACGTTCATTAGCGGATAAGTCCTTTTTTAAAATAAACTTTCTTATTAATACAAAACATCCTACAAGAAGAATGGCATCATACAAAGGGCTAAAAAAGAAAGTAATCATTTCATCGCTCCTCCCTTTTCTTCTATGTCACTTTTATTTTGTTGATTTTGCTCTTTTTCCTCCCACTTTTGCTTTTCTAATTCAACAGATACCGCAGTTGTAATACCCGCCAATGGGCCAATAACAGTCCCTGCAGAGCCAATCCATGCCACACCGACTGCAGTTCCCAAAACGCCAAATGTTATCGGCAACGTATCGTATGCATCCGCTCTAAATGCATTGTATGGAGATTTAAATCTTTCGTGGTTTTCCTGTGTTCCGTATAGGTAAGACGCACCTGCTACAAAAGGACTGGCTTTCTTCACAAAGTTTTTCCCGATTGCCTCCGCTTCTTTTCGTGTCAGGTAGGGATATTCGCTTTCCATCCAGTTCGCCGCACTCCAGCTTGCGATTCCTTCTGCCGCGATTTCTTTGGATTTATCCAGGGCTGCTTTGTTTAGCATTTCTTTATATCCGTTATGCTTTTCAAGGATGACTTGTCCGGGCAGGTCTCCTTTTTTTATTGTACTCAGGTCTATATAGGTTCCTGTTCCTTATTTTCTCAGCCATTCTTCGTTCTGCTCAGCATCGATTTGCAGCCATCTGTCTTTCATTCTTGCTTTATCTTCTTCTGTCTTTGCGTTTTTCATATCGTCCATACCTTTTAATATTCATCATTAGATAATTTTATACCAATTACGTGATATAGGCGATTCCATATTTTCCACATTGAAGTTATATATTCCCCATAAAATTATCAATATGATTATCAACTCAAGCCATGGAATAATTTTTTTACATATCAACCACCATTCATAATCTTTCGAGAATGATATCCCTAAATATTGATAACAATAATTTGCATTTATTATCTTAGCCTTTACATATAAATAATCAAAAACCGGCAAAGAAACACTCAATACCACAGCCAGCTCTAATACTTGTCCAACAGAAATGAGATGATAGATCATACAATAGATAATTAACGCAAAAATACCATAATCAAAAATGAGCCCCAAATATCCTCCCCAAAAGCAAACATGAAATACTAACCCTCGAACTCTTGATTTTGTATAAGAATACAGACATTCTCCCATTAGATATATAGCTGGAACAAAAGCTAGAACTCTTTCTATTAGTTCTTCACTTTGCATAACGCTCTACCTCCTAATTAGTTTTTTCTTTTGTCATATCTCTAGAAAGAAGTGCCTCTTTCAGTCGATAAGCTCCACCATCAAGAATCGGACCAGAGATAACCTCAGGAATGGGAGTAACGCTCATCCCTAATCCAATCAAAGTCTTAACTCCATCTATCGTCAAAGCCCATTTTAAGTTACTTCCACTATATGTATTGAAATCGCTTGTTAGATCAATAGCTCCATCTATAGCCATACCGATTGCATTATATTACCTATGATTCGTAACGATCCCCTAACCCCAGTTTTTTCTAATTCTTTCCATGGTCTACCTACCTCACTCGTTATCACAGCCATCGCCGCCGATCGCAATGCAAGCGGAATCATTCCTGAATAATGACCGTTTCCATCTCCTATACTTTCCTTTTTCAGTGCTTCTTTATATCCGTTACGCTTTTCAAGGATGACTTGTCTGGGCATGTCTCCTTTTTTTATTGTACTCAGATCTATATAGGTGCCTGTTCCTTGTTTCCTCAGCCATCCTCCGTTCTGCTCAGCATCGATTTGCAGCCATCTGTCTTTCATTCTTGCTTTATCTTCTTCTGTCTTTGCCTTTTTCATATCGTCCAGATATTGTTCATATTGTTCATGGGTAAGGTAGTTGAAGGTTGTCGCCTGCCAGGCTATGGCTGCCCCTGTTTTCCCTCCTGCCAGGTATCCTATAGCAGCGCTTGCTATTTTATGGACTTCTTTGTCTTTGATTTTTCCCAGTTCTTTTTGCAGGAGGGCGTTCAGTCCTGCTCCTGTCAGTCCTTTTGACATTCCTGCTCCCGCTTCTTTGGATACTAAGGCTCCCATGATTCTGTGCATGGCGATTCGGTTGGTTCCGTTTTCGCTCCATTTCTTTGCTTCTTTTTCGTATTTCTCCGCCAGTATGCTATTATTCTCTTTTCTGGCTTTTTCTGCTTTGTTTCTCCCTGTCTCTCCGCTCCCGTATAATCTAAAACGGGAGCAGCTGATACTGCTCCCGTCGCCATGGTAAAAAATAAAGGTTGCTACAACTTCCTTCCGCATGATCGTTCTCCCAAAGTAATATTCCGAATGATTTCCTTATTTTTAATTATAGTTTGCACAGAAAGCATTGTAAATATTTCATTTACTGCCTCATAAGAAATTAGGTTATAGAAAAAAAGAAGATACCGCTTTATCCGATATCTTCTGTATTTACCTGGCGGAGCGGGGGGGATTCGAACCCCCGCACGGGAGACCCGTCTAACGATTTAGCAAACCGTCCTCTTCAGCCACTTGAGTACCGCTCCGCATAACTGACTTATGTAGAATACACTATCATATACTAAATTGTCAAGCTGTTATTGCCTTTTACAGCATCGAGGAACGGAGCTCTTCGCCGCTCTTTTCGCTAAGGTATGCCGGCGGTATATCAAACACCGTTTTACATCCTGTTTGTCCTTCTCTGGCCATGCGCGCGGCAGCTCTCGCATAAGCTGCCATGACATGCGTAGTGAATTCCGGATTCGAATCCAATTTCAGACTGAATTCAATGATATGCTTATGTTCTTTTTCTTTCCCCGTATTTCCACTGCGGAAAACGAAACCGCCATGCGCCAGCCCCTGATGGTTCCTATCAAATTCTTCTTCCGAAATGAAATGAACCACGGTATGATAGTCGGCGAAATAGTTCGGCATCGTCTTGATTTGTTTTTCCACATATGCCGCGTCAGCGCCATCTTCCAAAACGACGAAACATTCACGGATATGTTTCTCTCTTGTGGTAAGCTCCGGATTTTCCCCGTTCCTTACAGCACGCATGGCGCTTTCCACGGGGCAGGTATACTGCTTGGCGTTCTTCACGCCTTTAATGCGGCGGATGGCGTCGGAATGGCCCTGAGAAACGCCTTTCCCCCAGAAAGTGTAATCTTTCCCGTTGGGAAGAATCACATTCCCATAAAGCCGAGAGAGAGAAAAAAGTCCCGGATCCCAGCCGACGGAAATAATGGCAATCTTTCCATTTTCTTTTGCAGACCGATCGACAGCGGCAAAATGGGCGGGCACCTTAGCATGGGTATCAAACGTATCTACCACGTTGAACATTTTCGCATAGAACGGTGTCTGCTGCGGCAGATCGGTAGCGCTTCCCCCGCAGAGGAGAAGTACGTCAATCTTATCTTTCCATGCTTCTATTTCTGAGACGGAAATGACCGGCACATTTTCAGAAAGAATCTTTACCTGCGAAGGATCCCGTCTTGTAAAGACAGCTGCCAGTTCCATATCCGGATTATCCCAGAGCGCCGTTTCTACACCGCGCCCTATATTTCCATACCCTAAAATTCCAATCTTTATATTCATACTGTTTCTCCTTTCATCCTGCTGCGTTTACGTATCTAAAAGTATACGCTTAATTTACCACTTTTTATGCATGATGGAAAGTAATGATTTTTCATTTTATATTGAGTTTTTTGGATAAAAAAAGACTGCCATGAACAGCAGCTGATTCCGGCAGGAAATATCTATTCTTCCTTTTCTGTTTTTTCAAAACGGTATTTTTGTTTCACATCCGGATATTTCACCCGGTCCACTTCGCTCATGAACATATCCAGCGGTCGGAGATAGTCTTCGTACGTACCGTAAAGCGCTTTATAAACCACATACATTTCCCCCGTTTCCGTATGACGAGCTGCATGACGAGCTGCGGCAATAATAAGATAAAAGTTCCCTTTAAAGTGCCGCCACACTTCTCCTGCCTTCGGCATTTCTCTTTCCATGTTTTCCCCTCTAATGTTCTTTTGTAATTTCATAGCGCTTTCCATCAGTGGTAAGAGTAATCGTCCCCTGCCTGTCCGTCCGATAAACATCTATCCCCCATTTTTCCAACCGCTTCATCGTCTGCCTTGAGGGATGCCCGTAATTATTACCGGCGCCACAGGAAATAAAAACCGCTTTCGGTGAAACGGCACGGAGAAATTCTTCCGTAGAAGACGTCTTGCTTCCGTGATGTCCCGCTTTGAGGACAACACTCTTTACGTCAGCGCCGCTTTTCAAAATGGATGCTTCCTCTTCCGCTTCCGCATCTCCTGTAAAAAGCATCGTAAAATTACCATATTTCAGCAGCCCCACGATACTTTCATTATTCTGACGCGAATTTTCTCCGCGGGCATTGCTTTTTTCCAAAGGTCCTACAACCGTAAAAGGAACGCCGTCCATCAATTGTATTTTTTCACCGCCCCGCAGTGTCCTGCGGGGAATTTTCCTTTTATCCAGCATCTTTCGATACGTTTTGTACGTGGAAAGGGAAGTAGGCACCCCATTATCATAAACCTGCCTTATTTCCGCATTGGCAAAAACGGAAAACATGCCGCCTATATGATCTCCATGGGGATGCGTGATAATAACGGTATCCACCTTTTTCACGCCGTACTTCCTGAGATACTCCGCCATCCGAGGACGATGCTCCACATCTCCCGTATCAATAAGCGCAAACTTTCCATTTCTTTCAATAAGGATGGCGTCTCCCTGCCCAATATCAAGCATGCGGATAATCAGAGGCACATCGGCTGCTGTTCCACTCCCGCTGCCAAAGACATCAAACCCGCAGCCTGTCCCTGCAAAGACACAAAGGCTGATAAGGAGACAAAGGAAATACTTTATAAAGCGCTTCATCCTTCAATGACCTTTTTACGCGCCAAAGGAATCATGCGGGCCACATCGCCCGCCGTATACCCCACCGGCATCTTTTCGGCAAGCAGGTCTCCCGCCAGTCCGTGAAGGTATACGCCTGCCACAGCAGCCTCTTCGGCAGAAAGTCCCTGTCCGATAAAGGCGGCAATGATGCCGGTCAGAGTATCCCCCATACCACCTGCAGCCATGCCCGGATTTCCCGTGGAATTCACCCATGCCCTGCCGTCCGGTACGGCAATAACCGTAGGCGCTCCTTTCAGCACAAGCACCACATGGTTTTCCTCTGCGTACCGGATCGCTTCATTAATCCTGCCGGCTTCCACATCTTTTGCGGTAAGTCCGGTAAGAAAAGCAAATTCTCCTACGTGGGGCGTCAGAACCACATCAGCATGGCAGTTTCTCAGATTGATTTTTTGATGACCGACAGCAAAGAGCGCGTCCGCATCCACAACCATGGTCTTACGGCAGTGCTCCAGCATATCCGCCACAAAGGTCTGTGTTCTTTCGTCCCGCCCCAGACCCGGTCCCAACGCAACAACGTCATACATCCCGGTCTGCTTCACTGCCTTATCTGACATATCCTCGGTAAAGCAAGGGGCATCCCCGCAGGAAGAAACCATCACTTCCGGAATTTTCCCTGCCAGCTGGAAAGCAGCATTCCCTACGGAAGCAAGGGCAATCTTTCCTCCGCCACCGTAAAGCGCCCCCTGTGCTGTCAGCAGACCCGCGCCCGCCATCCCTTCTGAACCAGCAAAGATGCCTATAAATCCATTTGTTCCCTTATGGGCGGCAAAACTCCGCACAGGAAGAAATCCATAAATATCTTTTTCTTCCACCAGCTTTACAGGAAAATGTTCCCTGGCGCCGTTTGGGATGCCGATGGTTGAATATAAGACAGTTCCTGCATATCCATTTCCCGGATAAAGGACATGCCCCCGCTTTACGGAGCCTAACGCCACCGTGTAATCAGCATTCACCACCGCCCCCGCCGCACAGCCGCTGTCAGAAAACATGCCGCTGGGAACATCCACGGAAACAATAACCGCTTCCGAATCATTCATGGCAGTAATAAGCTCCGCCGTGCTTCCTTTCACATGATGTTTCAGACCTGTGCCGATGAGCGCGTCTACAATAATATCCGCACCTGCCAGATATTCCTTTGCGTCATCCGCGCCTGCAACGGAAATCACGGGAATTCCCATTTTAGCCGCTATATTTTTATACAATAAAGAATTCTCTCCCATATGGGATGCATCCCCCATGACAAGAACCGCCACATCAGCACCTTCGGAAAGAGCGTACCGTGCCGTGACGAATCCGTCACCCCCATTATTTCCGCTGCCGCAGACGATAACCACCCGCGCGTCTTCCCAGGATATTTTTTCTTTCATAAGCTGCACCACGGAAGCGCCGGCGTTTTCCATAAGCACCGACTCCGGCAGCCCGTATTCCGTCATGGCGCGCTGATCCAAAAGTCTTGATTCCTCAGATGTTGTCAGTATCATGATTTTGCCTCCATCACAACAACAGCAATAGACATACCGTCTTCATGGGAAATGGAAACGGACATATCCGTGATTTCCAATTTTTCCGCCCGTTTTTCAAAATTTCCCTGCAAGTGGAGAACAGGCGCCCCCCACTTTGTCCATGACAGGTACGCATCGCCAAAACCTGAACCGAGGATTCCTATCCCCAGTGCTTTCCCTGCTGCTTCCCGCGCTGCCCAGAGCGCCGCGTAAGAATAAGCCTTATTTTTTCCTTTTGACTCACAGTGCGCCCGTTCTTCCTCCGTAAACATTTTTTCAAGGCGGGACGGAAATTTTTCACAAATCCGTTCCCAGCGTGCCGCTTTCACCATATCTACACCGACATACATAGGCTGCTCCTTTTCCTTTGCTCTTTCCATAAACCGATCTGAAGGAAATATGTTTATTCCGGCATTTTCTTTATTTTAACGAATAGCCTGCTTTTACACAAACTGCCGGCATATATAAAAGATTTCTTGCCACGGAAAGCGAAACATGGTAAAATAACACGGTATGAATGACACAGACGGGAGGTGAAACAATTGCCGCAAATTAAATCCAACATGAAAACCATGAAGACTGACGCAAAGAAGAGAGCTGCTCACGCTGCTACCCGTTCCCGGATTCATGGTGCTGTCAAGAAAGCTGTAGCTGCTGCCACAACTGACCAGAAGGACATCGCCCTTCGCGAAGCGCAGAGCGTTATTGATACCGCTGCACGGAAAGGCGTTATCCATAAAAATGCTGCCGCTCGTAAAAAATCCCGTCTGAATGCAAGCGTCAATGCCGCCATCGCTGCTGATGGCGCAGGAAAGTAATAATCTATACTCGACGGAAAAGGCGAAGACCTGTTGTGCCGACCCTCAAAAGTTAGACTTTTGGGGGGCACATCACACATCACTGTGTCCTCGTCTTTTTTATTGCCATTTTTCATAGGTCGGACAGATCGCTAAACGTTCCGAAGAATAATTTCCTGTTTGCAGAAGCAGTCATCAGAACAGTACCAAACGCTCGGATTGTTAGGGAACACGGAATCGTCTGTCCGTATAAGCACAGATAAAAGCACCGTCTCCATCAAATATGGAAACAGCGCTCTTTCTTTTCTATTTTCCTTTTTTCAAACGCTTCAGCCCTTTATCGGCGATATCATGACGGTACTGCATACCCCGCCAGCTGATTTTTGAAACGCCTTCATAGGCCTTGTCCCGTGCTTCCTTTAATGTTGGCGCAACAGCCACCACATTCAGCACACGGCCACCATTAACAAAGTACCTGCCTTTTTTCTTCACACTGCCCGCATGGAACACAAGGCAGCCGGTCTTTTTGGCTTCCTCCAGCCCTGATATCTCCTCTCCCGAGGAATGGGTGGCGGGATATCCTTCCGATGCCAGGACGACATCCACAGCACAGGCGTTTTTCCATTCCACCTTTTCCTTTTTCAAGGTTCCTTTCGTGCAGGCAAGCATGATCTTCGCAAGATCGCTTTCAAGAAGCGGCAGAACGGCTTCCGTCTCAGGATCTCCGAAGCGGCAGTTAAATTCCACCACTTTGGGTCCGTCTTTTGTAATCATCAATCCGGCATAAAGGCAGCCTTTAAACGGGCAGCCTTCTTTTTTCATTGCTTTGACAGCAGGCAGCAGAATGGTATCATAAACGATTTTGTCCAATTCTTTCGTCATGACCGGAGCGGGAGCATAAGCCCCCATGCCGCCAGTATTCGCTCCCATATCCCCGTCGCTGATGCGTTTATGATCTTGTGCGGAAATCATAGGAACGATGGTATTTCCGTCAGTGAAGCAGAGAACGCTCGCCTCTTCCCCTTCCATAAATTCCTCAATCACCACGGATTCTCCCGCGCTGCCAAAGGTTTTTCCCTCCAGCATCCCGCGGACCGCCTGAACAGCCTGCTCTTCGGTTTCGGCAATGACGACGCCCTTCCCCGACGCCAGTCCGTCTGCCTTGATGACAAGGGGATATTTCTTTCGTTTTTTGATATAAGAAACGGCCTTTTCTTCATCGGTAAATGTTTCATAAGCGGCTGTAGGGATCTTATACTTTTTCATCAGATTTTTGGCGAAACTTTTCGAACCTTCAATCTGCGCTGCCGCCGCTGACGGCCCGAAGAAAGCCATTCCCTTTTCGGCAAACTTGTCGGCCAGACCTTCCGTCAGCACAGTCTCGGGACCGGCAACAGTAAGATCCACTTCCATCAGACGGGCAAAATCCAGAATATCTTCTGTTCCTTTTACCGGAATTAAATGCGCCACATCTGTCATTCCATCGTTTCCGGGAATGACGTACACTTCTTTTACAGACGGACTGTGTGCCAGTTTCCAGAGCAGCGCATGTTCCCTGCCGCCGCTTCCAATCACTAATACTTTCAAAGCTCCTCCAATCTCAGCTATGGCGGAAATGCCGATGTCCGGTAAATACCATAGCTATACCATACTTATTTGCCATATCGATAGATTCCTGGTCGCGTATAGAACCGCCGGGCTGAATGACAGCCGTGATTCCTGCTTTCCCTGCTGCTTCAATTGTATCCCCGAAAGGGAAGAACGCGTCAGACGCCATGATGGAGCCTTTACACTTTTCTCCCGCTTCGGCAATGGCAATATCCGCCGCACCTACGCGATTCATCTGTCCCGCACCCACGCCGTAAGTGATATCCTTACCGGTCAGCACGATGGCGTTGGACTTAACGTGCTTTACAATCTTCCAGCCGAATTCCAGTGCCTGCCACTCTTCTTCCGTCGGCGCTCTTTCCGTGACGCAGGTACAGTCTGCTCTCGTTTCGGAGCTGTCATCCGGTGTCTGCACGAGAAGTCCGCCGGAAACTTTATGGAGCTGCAGTTCTTTTTCTTCCGTATCCGCTACTTCCACAAGGCGGATGTTTTTCTTCGCAGATAAAATATCGACAGCTTCCCGTGAAAACTTCGGAGCCATAATGACTTCAAAGAAAATCGGTTTCATTTCTTCCGCCGTTTCTTTGTCACATTCCCTGTTCATCGCCACAATGCCTCCGAATGCAGATTTGCTGTCTGCCGCAAAGGCCCGCTTAAACGCGTCGAGGGCACTCGTACCGAGAGCGGTACCGCAGGGATTCGTATGCTTTACAACCACACAGGCGGGAGTATCTTTCCATTCGCAGGCAAGATCCCATGCCGCTTCCATATCCACAATATTATTATATGATAATTCTTTTCCATGCAGCTGCCTGGCGGAAGCAATGCCGCCTTTCGCTTCCGGATCTCTGTAAAAGGCTGCTTTCTGATGCGGGTTTTCACCATAGCGGAGATTCTGGATCTTTACATAAGCCTTGGCAAAGATATCCGGCAGCCCTTCTCCGCTGCCATTTATTTCTTTTGTCATGTAATCGGCAATGGCGCAGTCATACAGTCCTGTATGGAGAAAAGCTTTTCTTGACAAATCAAAGCGGAACTCTTCCGTCAGCCTGTCTTCCCTGATCCGTTCCAGCACCTCTCCGTACTGCGCGGGATCGACGACAATCGTGACATACTTATAATTCTTTGCTGCCGCACGTACCATGGAAGGGCCGCCGATATCAATATTTTCAACAGCTTCCGCCCGTGTGACACCGGGTCTCACTATCGTTTCACGGAAAGGATATAAATTGACGGCCACCAGATCGATACCGGCAATTCCATGTTCTTCCATCGCTTTTACATGGGCGGGATTGTCACGGACCGCCAGAATACCGCCATGTATTTTCGGGTGGAGCGTTTTCACCCTGCCGTCCATCATTTCCGGAAAACCGGTAAGTTCGGAAACGGACATGACCGGAATCCCTGCCTCAGAGATCGCTTTCATCGTGCCGCCGGTGGAAATAATCTCCACTCCCAGTTCATGAAGGCCTTTGGCAAATTCCACGATGCCGGTCTTGTCAGATACACTGATCAATGCTCTTTTAACTGCCATTTTCATTCCTCCTCGTGCATGCCTGTCACTGTATGACCCGCTATATGAAGTTTATCTTCGCAATAGGCTTTCACTGCGCGGACATAAGCGGGATGTTCTTCCGCCAGTATACGTGCGGAAAGCGTATCTTCCGTATCATGGTCATAAACCGGTACCGCCACCTGCGTGATAATTGGGCCGTCATCAAGCCCTGTTCCCACAAAATGGACAGTACATCCCGCCACTTTTACCCCCGCCTCTATCGCCTGCCACTGTGCGTGGAGTCCGCGAAAACTGGGCAGCAGGGCGGGATGGATATTGATAATGCGGTTTTCAAAAGCCTTTATCAAATTTTCGCCACAGATACGCATATATCCTGCCAGACAGATCAGATCGGGTGCGTACGATTTCGCCGCTTCCAAAATCTTCTCATTATAATCAGCTTTATCCCTGCATGTCTTCATTTCAATGACCGTTGCAGGCACCTTCCATCTTTCTGCCCTCTGAAGAACCGGCGCGTCGTGATGGTCGCAGATAACGCCTACGATCATCCCTTTAATCGTTCCGTCCACGGCAGCTTCATGGAGAGCTTCCGCATTGGATCCGCGGCCTGACGCAAATATCAGTATGCGCTTATTCATGGAAAAGCCCGCCTGTCACAATGACATCCCGATTTCCTTCACTGATTGTGCCGACTTCATAAACAGCTTCGCCGATGTTCTTCAATATTTTTTTCGCCTTTTCCGCTTCCCCACGGCTCAAAATGAGGAGCATTCCCAGTCCGCAGTTAAAGGTGCGGTACATTTCACGGGGCTCTACGCCGCCCTGCACTTTGATGAAAGAAAAAATTGGAAGAAGCGGCCATTTATCCGCATCAAGGACAGCTCTCGTTCCCTCCGGAAGGACACGGGGAATATTATCATAAAAACCTCCCCCTGTAATATGGACGAGTCCTTTCACGTCAGCGCCCTTCAGTATGGGAAGGACAAGTTTCGGATAAAGCTTTGTCGGCGTAAGTACGACTTCTCCGAGAGGTTTGTCAAACCCTTCATAAGTTTCTTTTAAATTTAAATGATTGTCAGAGATAATGCGGCGTACCAGGGAATAACCGTTAGAATGGATACCTGTGGAAGGCAGTCCGAGGATAACGTCGCCGGCCGTAATCTTTTCACCAGTAATTAAGTTTTTCCTATCCACAATCCCTACCGCAAAACCTGCTACGTCGTAGTCGCCTGATGCGTAAAAGCCGGCCATTTCCGCCGTTTCACCGCCAAGAAGCGCGCACCCCGATTCGATGCAGGCATCAGCCACGCCTTTGACAATCTCCGCCATCAGTTCCGGATCCAGTTTCCCCGTCGCGATATAATCCAGAAAGAAAAGCGGGCGCGCCCCCTGTACGAGAACATCATTAACACTCATCGCCACGCAGTCCTGCCCGATGGTATGATGTATCCCCATTTCAATGGCAAGACGCAGTTTCGTCCCTACACCGTCCGTGCCTGAAACAAGGATGGGATCTTCAGACAATTCGTCTTTCAGGCGGAACAGGCCGCCAAAGCCGCCCAGATCCCCCAGCACCCCTCTTGTATAGGTCGCCTGCACAGATTTTTTAATCAGTTCCACTTCTCTTTCTCCAGCGTCGATGTCCACGCCCGCTTCCGCGTAAGTCAGCCCCTTTTTCTTTTCGTCCATATGTCTCTCCTTATTCTTTCATACCGTCGAGTCCGCCGCCCGGCACCGGTTCGGGATAATTACCGTCAAAGCAGGCAAAACACATATCTTTGGCCCGTATGCGGGAAATGGATTCCGCCAGTCCTTTTTGCGACAGATAGTGCAGCTTATCAGCGCCAATCATTTTGCAGATTTCTTCTTCCGAATGGCTCGCGGCGACCAGCTGCCTCCGCTGTGCCGTATCAATGCCGAAGAAACAAGGGAATCTGACAGGAGGCGAACTGATGCACATTTTTATTTCCTTTGCGCCTGCATTCCGCAGCAAACGGATAATGATACCGCTTGTTGTTCCGCGGACAATGGAGTCATCCACAAGGATGATTCGTTTCCCCTTTACATTCATGACGATCGGATTCAGCTTCATCCGTACCGCCCGTTCCCTCTGTTTCTGCCCGGGCTGGATAAAAGTACGCCCCATGTACTTGTTTTTCAAAAGTCCTTCCACATAAGGAATGCCTGACGCATGGGAATACCCTAATGCCGCCACATTGCCCGAATCGGGGACGCTCATGACTACATCACCTTCATAATGCGTTTCTTCCCACAAATGGCGGCCCATAGACAGGCGTGCTTCATAGATATCCTGTCCGTTCATCACGGAATCGGGACGGGCAAAATAAATATACTCAAAGGCGCAGATCCCGAGGCGGGGCGCCTTTTTTCCATACATCGTGCTATGGACGCCGTCATCATCAATTCTTACAATTTCTCCGGGAAGGATATCGCGGACAAATTCCGCGTCAATCGCATCAAGAGCAGGCGTTTCCGAACAAAGTACATAACCGCTTTCTGTCTTGCCCAGCGCCATCGGACGATAGCCGAAGGGATCCCGGAATCCGTAAACTGCCCGATTGGTACACGCCACGACGGCATATGCACCGCGGATTTCATCCATGACGCCCTTGATCCTGTCCTCCATCACGGCTGCTCCCGCATGGGCAAGGAGTTTGATAATGATCTCCGTATCCATGGTGGTCTGGAAGGTAGATCCGCTTTGAAGGAGTCGGTTTCTGAGAACTTTTGTATTCACCAGATTCCCGTTGTGGGCAAGAGCCAAAGGCCCTTCCGCGCCTTCCAGCTGCAGCGGCTGGATATTGCTCGGAATGGAAGATCCCGTCGTGCTGTACCGCACATGGCCGATGCCTATGAAGCCTCCTTTTTCAGGAAGTTTGCGGAAGACTTCCGTGACAAGACCCATGCCGCGGAATGTTTCCATCGTATGCCCGTCGCTGACAGTTATTCCCGCGCTTTCCTGACCGCGGTGCTGCAAAGAAAAAATCCCGTAATATGTTTCAAGAGCAGCAGGCCGGTTTCTGTCATAGATTGCAAAAACCCCGCATTCTTCATGAAACTTGTCATCGCAGGCAGCCATATTCCCGTCATCCACTTTCAGAATTTTTCTCCCGTGAGAAGTTCGTAGGCTTCCACATACTTGCCGATCGTCTTATCAATGATTTCCTGCGGCAGCACATCCCCCGGATTCTCTTTCAGGTAGTCGCGGACAAACTGTTTGTCATAAGACGGCTGCCCTTTCCCCGGTGCGTAACCGTCCAGCGGCCAGAAGCGTGAATTGTCAGGCGTCAGCATTTCATCACCGAGAACGATATTTCCTTCCTTATCCAGGCCGAATTCAAACTTAGTGTCCGCAATGATGATGCCTTTAGACAGCGCGTAATCGGCGCATTTCCTATACAGAGCAAGTGTTAAGTCACGAAGCCTTTCCATGTATTCCTTCCCTTTTCCCGGGAAAGTCCTTTCGATCCATTCCTCTCCTTCTTCCATGGAAATATTCATGTCATGCTCACCGGCAGGCGCTTTGGTAGAAGGAGTGAAAATCGCTTCAGGGAGCTTTTCACATTCCTCAAGCCCTTCCGGCAGACGGATACCGCAGATGGTGCCGTCTTTTTTGTAGCTTTCCCAGCCGGAACCTGTGATGTATCCGCGAACAATGCATTCTACAGGAATCATCTCCAGCTTTTGGGTTTTCATGCTGTTTCCATCAAATTCGGGTTTTCGGAAAAACACAGGCATATCCGCTGCGTCAATAGAAATCATATGGTTCGGCACCACGTCTTTTGTAAAATCAAACCAAAACTTGGACATCTTATTCAGCACTTCACCTTTTTTGGGAATCGGATTTTCCAAAATATTATCGAATGCGGAAATGCGGTCAGTGCAAACCATGATGAGGCTGTCGCCCAAATCATACAATTCACGAACTTTCCCCGATTTAAAAGGCTTATATTCTTTCATCATACCCTCCCTGTCCCCTATATAATTATTTCAATTCTTTCTGTAACTTTTCATCTTTACGATAAATTTCAGCAGCCATTTCTTCACGGTATTCTTTATATTTTCTATAAAGATCTCTATCTGCTGCCGCGCCGATTTCCACTGCCAGGTACGCCGCATTTTTAGCGCCGTCAATCGCCACTGTCGCCACAGGAATCCCCGACGGCATCTGGACAATGGAAAATAAAGCATCCATGCCGTCCAGCCTGGCTCCTGACAACGGTACACCGATAACAGGACGAAGTGTCATAGAAGCCACTACGCCGGGAAGCGCTGCCGCCATACCCGCGCCGGCAATAAAGCAGGCTGCCCCTTTTTCTTCCTGTGCCAGAATAAATTCTTCCAGCTTCTTAGGTGTACGATGGGCAGATGCGATCGCCATATCATATGTCACGCCGAAACCGCTTAAAACTTCTGCGGCTTTCTTCATGACCGGCAGATCGGAATCACTGCCCATGACAATACCTACATGCATAGTTCCCTCCTTGAACAAAAATAAAAGCCCCCTGCTTCCCATAACAAGCAGTGAGCCTATTGCACAATACTAAAATGACAGCCATAAATAAAAAAGGCATTCTCTTCCCGTTTGTCCAAAACGCAACCGGAATCAAGAAACCTGCCCATTTTTCCTCCTTTAATAAGAAAAGCCCGCCATAACCACACGGGTTCCGCTTACAATAGATTGTGACTGTACCTTTACATATTTTAATATTTCCATATTGCCTTGTCAATGAAAGTTAATCTGATAAAGTACTGATTTTATCAGGATTTTTTATTATAATTTTTTTCTTACCATCAGCTTATACAGTTTTTTTATTCTTTAATAATTCATACTTCTAATCTATGCTTTTGTCTTCCTGTCAGGAAAAAGAACGGCACTGCCGCTGCCTGCATAAGCACCGATATTGCCGCCATCCATAAAATAGAAGCATCATATAAAATTCCTAAAAGAAAACTTCCAATAAACCAGGATACACCAAATCCTGTTTCAAAAATCCCATATCCCACCGCTCTTTCATGTTTAGGTACGATAGCAGCCACAGCCGCTTTCAGTGTAGACTCCTGCGCCCCCATACCTATGCCCCAAAGAAGAACGCCGGCATACAGCCGGCAGGAAGACGGTGCCATAAAGATAAAAACCACAAAAGGCATCGACAGCAATGTAGACCATACGAGAGATACGGTACCGTACTTATCGTAAATCCAACCAAAAAACAAAGCGGAAAACGCATCCGCCGCCATAGCTGCCGCATACAGCAGGGAAATTTCAGCTTCCCCCGCCAGTCCTGATTTCACTGCGTGCAGTGCCACTATTGGAAAATCAATAAAACCGAAAGCAAATAAAGCAGTTCCCACCATGTAAATTTTAAAACGGAAATCAAGATGTGCCTTTGGGGTTTCTTTAACTTCCGGCTCAAATTTTTCAGGATCGGGAAATTTTATTTTAGCTAAAATAACTGCCGCTATGCAGAAAAATGCGGGTATACCGAGAAACAAAAAACTTTTCCCGTACGCCGTTTCCATCCCCCGGTTTCCATAATAAGACAACACCCAGAAAATCAATACCGGCCCCAGGAATGCGCCAAGCTGATCTAAAAACTCCTGAATGGCAAAACTTTTCCCGAGTCCTTCCCGGGATGCGGCATAAGAAAGAAGAGTACTCTTGGCAGGCTGCCGTATCGCTTTCCCCACCCGCCCCAAAATGATAAAGCATGCCGCCATCACCCAGTTTCCCTCAGGTACAAAAGCAAGACAGGGTATGGAAAGGACCGCCAGCGCATAGCCGCCGACGGTCATTGCCCAATATTTCCCGCTGCGGCTTGCAATGATCCCGGTCACGAGCCGAAGTCCATATCCTGCCAGCTCGCCAAACCCTGATATAAATCCCACCATCGCCGCAGATGCCCCCATCATCCCCAAGTATGCGCCAAAGATACCGCGCGCCCCTTCCTGCGTCATGTCGGCAAATAAACTTACTATCCCCATCAGGCAGATAAAAACTACGGCTGATGAATTCTTTCTGACTGTCATTCCGCCTCCTTGCTACGCTTCCGGTTCCTCCAACCCCAATTCCTCTTCATACCCGGTAAGGATACGGCCGAATTCTTCCTCCGTAAGCGCTTTCATAATCTCCCGGCGGAGTACGGTCGCCTTAGGAAGCCCATGGAAATATCGGCTCGCATGGGCCCGCATTTCCCTGACCGCCGTCCGCTCCCCTTTTTCGATACATAATCCATGCAGATGTTTCCTTGCCATGGCAAGCCGTTCTTCCCAGCTCGGCACGGGAAGTATCTCTCCTGTTTCCAGATATGTATTCACCGCCCTGAAAACCCAGGGATTCCCCCATGCTGCTCTGCCGATAGCAACTGCCGCACATCCTGTTTCCTCTATCAGCGCTTTTGCCGCAGGGCCATCTGCCACATCCCCGTTTCCAATGACAGGAATACGGACGGCATTCACAACCTTCTTGATTTCTCTCCAATCCGCCGTTCCCGCATAAAAATCTTCGCGCGTCCGACCATGGACCGTAATGGCTGCCGCCCCCGCCGATTCTGCCGCTATTGCTAATTCTACGGCATTTATCGTATCCCGCGACCAGCCCAGACGCATTTTTACGGTAACAGGAATCTTCACCGCTGCCGCTACAGCTGAAATAATCTCCTCTGCCAGCGGCACATTTTTCATCAATGCTGAACCGTCGCCATTCTTTACAACCTTTTGCATGGGACATCCCATATTGATATCCACTATATCAGCGCCAGCCTCTTCCATCACTTTCGCCCCAAGTGCCATAACAGCGGGATCGCTGCCAAAAAGCTGGAGAGATACGGGATGTTCTTCTTCCGCAATTTTCAGCATATCCTTCGTTTTCTCATTATGATAATAAAGCCCTTTCGCACTCACCATTTCCGCCGTCGTAAGGGCGGCGCCCATCTTGCGGGCAATGACACGATACGCCAGGTCACTCACCCCTGCCATGGGGGCCAGCAGGGCAAACCCGTCCAGCTGTATATTTCCAATCCGTGGATATTCCATGCTTATTCCTTTACTGTCATAAATTGTTTGCAGTTATATTATATTATCATATTGCCCAACGGGAAAAGTCCATTTCTTTTTTCTTATAAAATATTCTTTATACTTTGCTTGCACCGCACAAAAACAGCAGACCCTTATTAATCGGCCCTGCCGTTCCTTTTTCCTCAACGTCGTTCAGAGTGATGAACCTGTTGCACCCATGCTCCCCATGGGATTCTTCCCATCTTCCTCATTACGGTAACAGCTCCTTCGCACGGCTCGTATGATTAAGTAAGTTAAACAAAATGCTTGATCATATGTCCTCCGGAAGGACATAAAAGAAACCAAATCGCAAAAGAGGATCCATAGCGTCCGGCTAACAGCTTATGAACTTCATCCTCCGTCTTTATTTCTTTAATTCTTTCAAGTTGTCCAGAAGGTTTCTATGGTACCACTTTTCCGACAGTTTGGCAATCGTACCGTCATCAGTAAGTTTTTTCAGCGCCGTGTCAATTTCCGCCGCCAGTTTTTCTTCTTTCTTATTTACAATAACAACGATTTTATTGACTTTAATCGGCTTTCCTACGGTCACAACTTCAATCCCCATGGCTTTCGCCGTTTCTTCCACCCCGAAATTATCAGGGTATACCATGAAATCATACTGCCCTGTCTTGAGGGACTGCAGGCGATCCGCCACGGTAAGCCCGTCTTGAATCGGCACTTCTTTCATGAGATTGTCATGAGCGGCGTTCCAGTCGGTGAGGACTTTATAAATGCCGCCATTCGGTGTATTCGGTACCTGTTTGCCGTTCTTTACCGCATCTTCCAGATTGGAGAATTTATTCTGATTGTCTTTCAGCACATAAATCATGACAGAACTTGCACCAATAGGCGTATTCGGAATGATATAGTCCTTTTCGCGGCGGGGTGTTCTGTAATAACCGCCGGAAGCGACTTTCGCATCGCCCGATTCCATCATGACGTCCTGCGTTTCAGGCGGCACCGCTTTAATATCCAGTGTATAATCTTTCAGATTCTTGTTTACCTCCTGCCATATATCATATTCAAATCCCTGGATTTTTCCATCTTCATCCTGCCAGGCAATCGGCCGCTCCGTGCTGGATACGACTAATTTCACTGCTGTTTTATTTCCCGCATCCGCCGCTTTCGGCGCGTCTTTCTTTTCACCGCCGCAGCCGGTGAAGGCTCCGATAATCATAGCGGAAGCCGCTAATGCGGAAATAATTTTCAGACTTCTTCTCATGATGTGATCCTCCTTTAAATACAATTGCATTACTATTTTTTATAAAACTGATGAAACGCGGGCGAAGAAATTCCGATAAAGAGGAGACAGCTGTAAAATCCCCATTTCATATTGTCCAGTTCTCTGTCGATCAATCTGCCCATCTTCATCATCCTTTCTGTAAACAAAAAATCTCCCGCCCATATAGGACGAGAGACCCGTGATTCCACCTAATTTTGTGCATATGTCACCACATACACCTCATCGGGTACCGGGAAAAATCCTCTATACCCTGACTCTGTATCGGGAGTACCCGGGAAGATCTACTGCTCGTTCAATCCGCCAGACTCAGAAATGCACTTCAGCACCTTATCCGTATCCGCTTACACTCTCCGGACTCGCTTTTCCGTATTCGGACTGCCTACTCTTTTCTTCATTGCCTTAAGTTGTCCCTTACTCTACCATCAATATTCCATTCTGTCAACAGAAAATCAATTATTCCATACGGAGTACCTTGAAATGTCTGTCATCTTTCCGTTTCACCGCACTTCCCGGACCATGTCCGACAGCAACTCCCAGAAGCGGGTAAACGCCTTCCGGCAAATTCATCTTTTTGATATATTCCGCGTTTTCACCTAAATGACGGATAAAGCCAAAGAGAATAACAGATCCCAGCCCCAATTCCGCCGCTTTAAGATGGATATGCTCCGCAATGATTCCAGCGTCATACCGCATGAGATAATCCACCGCTTCCTTCGTGCGGCAAATCAGAAACAGCAGGGGCGCACCAAAAAGCGGATCTCCGCCTCCGGTTTCTTCCTTTTCTTCTTTTGCAATAAGGTCAAGTATTTCCCTGTCCCTTACTACGACAAGATTGTATCCGCCGTCATTATGTTTTCCCACGGATGAAGCCATGGCTGCGTCAAGCATGGCTTTTTCATCTTCCTGTGAAACGATTTCCTTTGTATAGCGGCGGACAGATTTCCGCAAAGCGAGCACTTCATTAAATTCCATAGTCATTCCTCCTTTAGCTTACTGTTTTTATTATGACAGACCGGAGACATTTTTTCTATGAAAACATGTAATGTGCAGTAAGCATTTCAGTTTTTTCAAACATTAGTTTGACATTTCAAATTTATCATGCTACCATGACTTTAAATTGAGCAGAAATGCGGAAAGGAAGTACCACGATGGACTATCAGGCACGTGTAATGGTGATTTGTTGTAACATGGCATGTTGCTGTCATGTCCGTTTTGCGTGCGCTCCTTTTTATACACTTTCTGCCAATGATATGATTAACTGAATGGCAGGAACGGATCAGCGGGAAGCGCAGGCTTCCCGTTTTTATTTTGGATATTTCCATCAGATTGCCGCCAAAAAGAAAAGGCGGCGCCATTCTAAAGGAGCTTATCTTGGATATTGATTTTATGATGAAATACGCTCCCCTTTTCGCAAAGGCGGCATGGACGACACTTGGTATCGGCGCAGCCGGTATTTTTCTTTCTTTTCTTGCTGGACTTGTCATCAGTGTGATCCGATACAGGAAGATCCCTTTTCTTCTTCCCCTTTCCACGGCGTATGTGGAACTGTCAAGGAATACGCCTCTCCTGGTCCAGCTTTTTTTCCTCTACTTCGGCCTTCCGAAAGCAGGCATCCATATTTCCGGTGAAACCTGCGCCGCCGCAGGGCTCACTTTCCTTGGCGGAAGCTACATGGCGGAAGCCCTCCGAAGCGGAATTGAGTCTGTGTCCGTCTCTCAATATGAATCGGCAGCCGCCCTCGGCCTTACGGAGCATCAGATTTTCCGTTTTGTAGTTTTCCCGCAGGCTTTTACCGTTTCCCTTCCGCCTCTCTGCGCAAACGTTTTATTTCTTATCAAAGAAACCTCTGTTTTCAGCGTCTGCGCAGTGCCTGACCTGATGTACATCGCCAAAGACCTCATTGGGCTTTACTATAAGACCGATGAAACTCTCTGGATGCTCGTCATTTCTTACCTCATCATCCTTCTCCCTATTTCGGCGGGATCGTCATTACTGGAAAGGAGGCTCCGTCATGGACCATACAGGGATACGGATCCTGCTTGAGGGCAGCAACGGTTTGCGCCTTCTTTCCGGATTGTGGACGACCGTGGAAATATCCCTTCTTTCCGTAATCGGTTCCGTGATTTTCGGCCTTTTCACCGGTCTTTTCATGACACTCCAAAACAGAGCGGCAAAACTTATTTCCCGTTTTTACCTGGAGTTTATCCGCATCATGCCGCAGCTTGTCCTTCTCTTCATCGCCTATTTCGGCATCACGCGAGCATTTGGTATCAGCCTGTCCGGATTTACCGCCTCTGTCATCGTTTTCATCTTATGGGGAGCAGCGGAAATGGGCGACCTTGTCAGAGGCGCGCTCATCTCTATCCCTAAGAGTCAGTACGAAAGCGCGGAAGCTTTAGGCCTTTCCCGCCGGCAGATGTACCGCTTCATCATTATCCCCCAGTCGCTCCGACGCTTGCTTCCGCCGGCGATCAACCTGTTTACGCGGATCATTAAGACCACTTCTCTCGTCGTCCTCATCGGTGTCGTGGAAATGCTGAAAACAGGCCAGCAAATCATTGAAGCAAACAGATACACCGCTCCCGACGCGGCACTTTGGATCTACGCCGCAATATTTTTCCTTTACTTCCTCGCCTGCTATCCGCTTTCCCGAATGGCGGCATATTTGGAAAAGAAATGGACAGACTGATATGGCAGAAAACATCCTGCTCCACACAGAGCATCTCAGCAAAAAATTCGGAGAACAATTTATCTTGAAAGACATCTCTCTTGATGTAAAGAAAAGTGAAGTCGTCGTGATTATCGGACCGTCAGGCTGCGGCAAATCCACTTTCCTGCGATGTATCAACGGCCTTGAGCCGCTTTCTGGAGGAAAAGTGGAACTGGACGGGCAGAATATTTCCGACGGCTCCGTCTCAGGAGCCGCCATCTGCCAGCGTATCGGCATGGTCTTCCAAAGCTATGACCTTTTCCCTCACATGACCGTTCTGGAGAATATCATCCTTGCCCCCACGGAAGTGCAGAAACGGAAGAGAGAAGAAGTCACCGCCGAAGCAAGGCAGCTGCTGAAACGAATCGGACTGGAAGACAAAGAAAATGCCCGTCCCGGAGAATTATCAGGCGGGCAGAAACAGCGCATCGCCATGATACGCGCTCTCATCATGAAGCCGGAAATCATGCTTTTCGATGAAGTCACCGCTTCCCTTGACCCTGAAATGGTGCGGGAAGTCTTAGACGTCATCATGGAGCTGGCAAAAGAAGGCATGACCATGCTCATCGTAAGCCATGAAATGCAATTTGCCCGTGCCGTGGCAGACCGTATCCTCTTCTTTGATCAGGGTGTCATTGAAGAAGAAGGAACCCCGTCTGAACTCTTTGATCACCCGAAACGGGAACGGACGAAACAGTTTTTACATTCATTCAGATATGAAAGAAGTCAGTAGAAAGAAGGGATCCCCATGTTAAAGAAACTGTCGTACATCCTCGCCGCCATTACGCTCGTATGCACCATGGCCTTTGCTGCAGGCTGCGGAAGCAAAAATTCCGATGATAAACAGGCTGCGCAGAAAGCCTCTTTTCGTTCCATCGCGGACATTAAGCAAAGTGGAAAGCTGATTATCGGCGTATTCAGTGACAAAGCGCCTTTCGGTTACATTGACAAGGACGGAAATTATCAGGGATATGATGTATACTTCGCCGAGCGCCTCGCCAAAGACATGGGCGTAAAAGCAGAATATATCTCTCTTGAACCGGCGAACCGTGTGGAATACGCAAAAACGGGAAAAGTAGATATCGTCCTCGCCAATTTCACTGTCACTAAAGAAAGAGCGGAGCAGGTGGACTTCGCCCTGCCTTACATGAAAGTCGCCCTCGGCGTTGTTTCCCCGAAAAAAGACAACATTACATCCATTGACCAGCTGAAAGACAAGCTGCTCATCGTCGCTAAAGGAACGACAGCGGAAACCTATTTCGACAAGCACCACCCTGAAATAAAACTTCTGAAATTTGACCAGTATACAGAAACCTTCAACGCCCTCCTAGACGGCAGAGGCGCGGCCTTCTCCACGGACAATACGGAAGTTCTTGCCTGGGCAATGAAAAATCCGGACTTCAAGGTAGGCATCACTTCCCTCGGCGATCTGGACACCATCGCTCCTGCCGTACAGAAAGGAAATAAAGAACTTCTCGCCTATATCAATGATGAAATAAAAAAATTAGGCAAAGAAAACTTTTTCCACAAAAACTACGAAGCCACCTTGGCTCCCGTTTACGGCAGTGCTGTCAATCCTGACGATCTTGTCGTGGAAGGCGGGGAAGTAAAGAAATAATGCACAAAACCGGGCTGCCTGCTGACCATGGGCTGCCCGGTTTTCATTTGCCTTTCTATATTTCCTTTCGCGGAACTGTGCTTAAAAGAACCGTTCATGCTATCATAAGGGCATGGATTCTCATGAAAGGAGAACTTTATGGAACGATTTGATTTTGATACCGTCATCAACAGAAAAAACACGGCCTGCCTTAAATACGATTTCGCCGGAGAATACGGCGTCCCCGAAGATACACTCCCCTTTTGGATCGCCGACATGGATTTTAAAGTGGCGGACTGCATCACCGATGCTCTTCGTGACCGCATAGAGCATGGTATTTACGGGTACTCCGACACAGGCGTTTCTTATTTCCGGGCGCTCGCCGGCTGGGAGAAAAAACATTTCAACTGGGATATCCGCCCGGAATGGCTCATAAAGACTCCCGGCGTCGTTCCCGCCATCAACATCGCCGTAAAGGCTCTGACAAAAGAAAATGACGCCGTCCTCATCAATCAGCCCGTTTACCATCCTTTTCATGCCGCCATCACGCAAAATAACAGGAAACTCATTAACAGCCCCCTCATTCTTAAAGACGGCCATTATGAAATTGATTTTGCCGATCTGGAAGAAAAAATTAAAACCCACAAGGTAAAGGCGGCTGTCCTCTGCTCCCCCCACAACCCCGTGGGCCGTGTGTGGACAATAGAGGAGCTGCATGCCTATGCGGAAATCTGCAGAAAGTACAATGTCGCTGTTATTTGTGACGAGATCCATGCCGACTTCGTCTTCAAAGGGCACAAACATATCCCCTTTGCCTCTGTCAGCGAAGACGCGGCAGACAGGTCTGTCACCTGCACCGCCCCCAGTAAAACTTTTAATATCGCAGGACTCCAGACATCAAACATCCTTATTCCCAATGAGTCCATCAGAAATAAATTTAAAGCCGTCCTTGATTCTTTCGGCTATGAACGCCCGAATGTCATGGGTATTATTGCAGCCGAGGCCGCCTACCGCGGCGGGGAAGAATGGCTTGCCGCTGTCTGGGAATACATCGAAAACAATCTTGCTTTTACTAAAAAATTCCTTGCCGGCAGACTGCCGAAAATGAAACTCATCGAGCCGGAAGGGACTTATCTTCTCTGGATCGACTGCAACGCGTATGACATCACCGATAAAGAATTGGAAAATAAACTTCTTTATGACGCAAAACTCTGGCTCGACATGGGCTCCATGTTCGGCCCGGAAGGAAATAAATTTTTCCGCTTCAACATCGCCTGCCCGAAATCCGTTTTAGAAAAAGGGCTGGGTCAGCTGGCCGAAGCATTTAAAGAATGACAGCTGAAAAACAAAATGCCCCACCACTGTCGGTCGGCATTTTGTTTTTTTATTCCTGCTTCAGCTGTAATATTCTCTTAAACTCCGCATCTTCACGGAGGAAAGCAAAGTGATCCTGCACAGAGGCCGCGGAAACGACATCCTGTCCTCCAAGGATGACCGCTTTCTCCAGGTAATCCAATGCCTCTTCCCTATCCCTTTTATCCGCAAAATTCGTGGCGATCCCGTAGTAAGACCATGTATTCTGCGGGTCTGCTTTCAGAACCTTTTGAAAATACACGATAGACGCATCATAGTGCCTGCCTAATTTTTGAGCAACGGCCATGTCATAATCAGCCTGTACATAGGAAGGTGAAATGGAAAGCGCCTTTTCAATAAAAGGAATCCCTTCATCAGGAGAAATATCGAAGGCAAGAATAATTCCCTTGAGAGAAAGCGCCTTATAATTTTCCCCATCCTCATTAATTGCCTGATTAGCCAAACGAAGCGCCTCTGTACGATGTCCTTTCCCATAAGCCTGTGCCGCTTTATGGTACAGTGTTTCCGATACTGCCGGAATCTCATGGACTTTTATTTCCTGTGCCGCCGGAATGTCTTCTGCAGCAGTCGCTTTTTTCTCCCGGCTGTCCAACCCGCATCCCGCCATTAATAACATAGCCAATAACGCATATCCTATTTCTTTCATAAACGCCTCCTGCCCCTATTGTAAAAGAATTTATCCTCCGGCGCAAAACATAGTATAATAAAAGAAAACAGTTGAAGGAGGCAGTATGAATAAACTTGCATTTATCACAGGGGCGACCAGCGGCATCGGACTGGCTACCGCCAAAGCACTTGCAGAAAACAGCTTTGATTTGGCGCTTGCCGCAAGAAACGAGGAAAAACTTTATGCCATCAAGAACGGCTTTGAAAAAGATTATGGAGTCAAAGTCACACCGTATCCCCTCGATGTAAGAGATCGGGATGCCGTACAAAACACTGCCGGCCGCTGCCTTTCCGAAACGGGCACACCCGATGTCCTCGTAAATGACGCAGGACTTGCCAGAGGTCTCGAACCGTACAGCAGCAACGATGTCGATGATATCATCCAAACCATCGACACAAACATCAAAGGGCTCTTCCTTGTGACCCGTGCCTTCCTTCCCGCTATGCTCAAGCGGAACAGGGGGCATATCATAAACCTCGGTTCCACGGCGGGACTCTACGCTTACGCCGGAGCCGCGGTCTACTGTTCTACCAAAGCCGCGGTAAAAACTTTCAGTGACGGCATCCGTATCGAAGTCATAGACAGCGACATCAAAGTCACTACCATCCAGCCGGGTATCGTGGAAACGCCATTCAGCGAAGTCCGTTTCCATGGCGATAAGGAAAGAGCTGCTGCCGTTTATGAAGGTATCGATGCCCTTCAGGCGGAAGATATAGCCGATATAATCGTCTTTGCGGTGAACCGCCCGAAGCATGTCCAAATCAGCGACATCGTCATTATGGCAAACCAGCAGGGCACCGGTTTCCTGGTCAGCAAAAAGAAATAAGCGGTTTATATTCCTTTTATATTGACAAATTCTCTTCCTATAAGTAGAATATAACTTGTCAATGCCGATATAGCTCAGCTGGTAGAGCGGCGCATTCGTAATGCGTAGGTCGCAGGTTCAAATCCTGTTGTCGGCTCCAGTGATTCGAGTCTGAGAAGTTCTCCTTTTCAGACTTTTATTTTTTCCAAATGAAATATTTCTGTCATGGATCCACGAAAAAGAACCTCCCTGAAGGAAGTTCTTTTTTTGATCCGGTAAATTATGCTTTTCCCAAAAATTCTTCCACGAAGTCCCAGTTGACAACCTGAAAGAAGTTCTCCGCATAATCGGCACGGCGGTTCTGATATTTCAAGTAATAGGCATGTTCCCACACATCAAGACAGAGAATCGGTTTTTTACCGTCCTCCAGCGGGCAGTCCTGATTGGCCGTGGATAGGACATCAAGTTTGCCGCCATCTGCCACGAGCCATGCCCAGCCGCTGCCGAAACGGCTTGTGGCAGCCGCTGCAAACTGCTTCTTAAATTCATCAAAAGAGCCGAAAGACTCATCGATCTTTGCCAAAAGAAAAGCGGACGGTTTTGTCTGCCCGACAGGTGCCATCATCTTCCAGAAAAGGCTGTGATTGTAATGGCCGCCTCCATTATTACGGACAGCCGTGCGAATCGCTTCCGGCACCTCATTCAGATGAATAATAACATCTTCAATGGACTTTTCCGCCCATTCCGGATAATTTTCCACTGCTTTGTTCAAATTTGCCACATAAGCCGCATGATGCCTGCCATGATGAATTTCCATCGTTTTTGCGTCAATAATCGGTTCTAAAGCATCAAATGCATAGGGCAGGTCCGGTAATACAAAAGCCATAATAAACTCCTTTTTATATACGACAGCCTCCTGCAGTTCCCTGCATCAGAAGCGGTTAAAATTTCTGTGATTTCATTATATCTTATTTTATCGATTTATGCAAATATTTCGATTTACTTTTTTAAAAATATAAAAGCAGGACTTCCTGCCTTTATATGAACCTTCCTATCCCTGAATCAAACGGCCTCTGTACTTACTGACCAGGAAAGAAGCCAACAGAATCTTTGCCAGATCTCCCGGAAGAAACGGAAACATACAGAGCAGAAACGCTGACCATACGCCTGTACCGGTAAGGAATATGAACCAAGCGATCCCCAAAATATAACAGCCCAGAGTACCGCATACGGAGGCAATCAGCATTGTTTTAAAACTATATCCATATTTCTCGGAAATCAGTCCTGTAACAAAAGCCATCACCGCAAAACCGATAATGAATCCGCCCGCAGGTCCCGCTATAACGGAAACACCGGAACGCATCATGGAAAAAACGGGGACTCCCGCCGCGCCGAGAAGAAGGTAAATAACAATACTCATCAGTCCATACCTGGAGCCAAGGAATCCGCCCGCCAGTAAAACGGCAAAGGTTCCCAGTGTAATTGGCACCGGCTGGATCGGTATCGTCAGTTGGGAGCACACGGCGCAAAAGGCGGCAAAAAGTGCACAAAGCACTTGCATACGGATATTACTGTTATTCATAATGACCTCGCTTTATAATTTATGTTTTATTATAAACAGCCATCCTTTATATGTCAACAGCATGTGTTCAGCAAGGTTTATATTTTCAGTTTCTGCCTATTTTCCGCAGTAAAAAAGACCCCGGGGAAATTCCTCTCAGGGTCTTATTGGTTTTACATCAGTTATTCTTCAACTTTTTCTTCTGTTTCCGCTTCCGCTTCGACTTCCGCCTCTTCATGAACCGGAGCTTCTACCAGAGAAAAGCTGATTCTCTTGCGGGCTTCATCTATGCCGATGATACGGACAGTCAGATCATCGCCAACCCGGCAGATATCGCCCGGTTTCTTGTTATGATCCTGTGTCATCTCATTGATGTGGAGCAGGCCGGTAAGCCCGTCTTCCAATTCTACAATAACGCCGAATTCAAGGATTTTTACCACTCTTGCACCGACTATATCATCCACTTCATGGTCTTTGACAGCAGTTTCCCATGGATTCGGAAGGCAGTCTTTGTGGCTGAAAGAAATTCTCTGTTTTTCTCTGTCAAAAGACTTAATCTTAACGTCAATCACCTGTTCCGGCTGGAGAACATCTTCTACCTTGGAAATCTTTCTCCAGGACACATCGGAAATATGAAGCAGGCCTTCAATACCGTTCAGCGCAACAAACGCGCCGTAAGGCATAATTTTCTTCACGGTACCTTTCAGCACTTCGCCGTTTTCATAAGCCTGTTCAATGACATCCAGCTCACCCGTGCGCTGTTCTTCAAGAACGGCTTTACGGGAAAGGACGAGGCGGTTCTTTGTAGGATCCACTTCCAGAATCTTGGCTTTAAATTTCTGTCCGACGAGGCTCTGCAGAGAATGAACGAAACGGAGATCCCCCTGGGAAAGCGGGATAAAGCCGCGCAGGGATTTAAGCTGTACAAGCAGGCCGACTTTGATTGCTTCGATACCTTCGCATTCAACCGGTTCCCCCTTGTCAAAGGCTTCCTTAGCCACATCCCAGTCTGCCAGGCGGTCAACCTTGATCTTGGAAACAAAAATCGTGCTGTCTTCTTTCACACTGCTGACAACCTGCACACGAAGCGAGTCTCCTACCTGCAGTACATCTTTAAGGGATGCGGGCTCCGGATAGGAATATTCATGAAGCGGAAGTACGGCTTCGGTCTTGTATCCGAAAGAGATCCAGGCTTTGTCATCGGTCAGGTCTACTACCTTCCCTTCTACAACGCTGCCTTTGTGTACATCCAGGTTCATTTCTTCCTGTTCCAGCATTTCATTCATGTCTTCCATAATAAAAAATACCTCCTCTATGATCCAGTCCGGTGTGGATGCACCGGCGGTGATGCCAACTTTGCATTGACTGTGGAACCATTCTTTTTTCAGTTCCGCCGCCGTTTCAATATGATGGGTAACGGCTCCTTCCGCCTGGCAGACTTCCACCAATCTGCCGGTATTGGCACTGTTGCGGCCGCCTATAACGATCATCACATCTACATTCCGTGCCAGCTCTCCTGCCGCCGTCTGTCTGTCCGACGTGGCATTGCAGATCGTCTTATGGACGCTCACGCTTCCCGCTTTCCGTTTGATCGCGGTAATCAAGCGGTCTGCCAGAGAAAGGGAGAATGTAGTCTGTATAACAATATGGACTTCGTCCAGGTCCGGCAAGGCTTCCACGTCTTCCATCGTTTCCACGATGTACGGCGCTTCACCCGCCCATTCAGCTACGCTCAGCATTTCAGGGTGCTTCTTTTCACCGACAAGCACAATCTTTTTGCCTTCCGCCGCCAGCCCTTTCGCTATTTCCTGGTTCCTCTTCACAAAAGGACAAGTCGCGTCAAGCAAAACTGATTTTTTGCGCTTGAGGTTATTATAACACGAAGGCCCTATTCCATGCGAACGAATAATCACTGTTTCATCGGTTATCTCATCAGTACTCATCACGGGAGAAATCCCTTTTCCCGCAAGCCTTGCCACGACCTGGGGATTGTGGATAATCGGCCCCAAAGTAACCGTCTTCTGTCCTGAAACAGCAGCATTTTCCGCGATTTCCATCGCTTTTCGCACGCCGTAGCAGAACCCCATCACTCTTGCTTTATAAATTTTCATTGATATATTTTTTCCAACTTCCCCTTGCATATAACTAAAAACTACCATTTGCTATAAAAAAGTTCTTTATCTATTTAGTATTTATCTTCTCCATATACTCATCAGTTAGTTTTTGTATTTCCTCTTTGACTTTTTTATTCAAAGCCTCCACTGCTTCATCATCAGCTCTTTGCTTTTTTACTTCAATCGGTTTCCCGATGAGCACGGCAAGAGGGCCGCATTTGCGGGGCATAGTTACAGAACCTACCACTGCCACGGGGAGAATAGAAACTCCGCTCATGAAGGCAAGGGACGCCATGCCTGAATGAAAACGGCCGAGTCCTTCCCTTTGTATACGTGTGCCTTCAGGAAATATACCAAGTGCGTTGCCTTCTTTCAGTTCCAGAATCGCCCGGCGGATCGCCATACGGTCTATGGAGCCTCTTTTTACGGGAAATGTACCGAACTGGCGGAGAATGTACCCAAAAATCGGATTTTTAAAGAGCTCTTCTTTGGCCATATAATGAATGATGCGGTCTTTAAACGCCACGCCAACGATAGGCGGATCAAAATTGCTTTTATGATTCGGCGCCACGATAATTGCGCCTTTCCTGGGAATATTTTCCCGTCCCTCCACGTGGAGACCGTAAATGCCGAAGAAGAGTCCGTTGAAAAGCACTCTCACCACGCTGTAAAATATCTTTTTAAACATTTGCCCGCCTGACTTCCCATTTCTTTTCACAGATTTCCATAATTGCTTTAGCCGTTTCTTCCAGCGTAAGTCTGCTGTTATCCAAAAGGACCGCATCTTCTGCCTGTTTCAAAGGGGATACTTCACGATGGCTGTCCTGCCAGTCCCTTTTCCGGATATCTTTTTCCACCTCTTCCAAAGTCATGCCCGGATTCTTTTCCGTCATTTCTTTGAACCGGCGGAGCGCTCTCGTGTGAACGGATGCCGTAAGAAATATTTTTACATCCGCATGAGGAAGCACTGTCGTCCCGATATCCCTTCCGTCCAAAACAATCCCGCCTTTTGCAGCCTGGCGTCTCTGTATTTCCACCATAGCGGCGCGGACGCCTGCCAAAGCGGAAACGGCAGACACTCTCGCCGAAACTTCGGGCGTGCGGATATGGTCCGTTACATCATGTCCGTTGACAATCACATGCATGGCGTCGGTTTCCGGTTTCACGGTCATGTCCATTCCTGCCGCCAGCGCGACGATATCTTTTTCTTCTGTCAATTCTCGCCGAAGGACTTCGTAAGTCACCGCACGGTACATAGCACCGGTATCCAGGTAAGCGTACCCCATATTTGCCGCCAGAATTTTGGCAACACTGCTCTTTCCTGCCCCCGCCGGTCCGTCAATCGCAATAGCTAATTTACGCATCTGTCTTATCTCCTGCTGCTGAAAGCGCCGCTATCCGCCCCATAGAAAAGGCGGCCTGTAAATTATATCCTCCTGTAAACGCATGCACATCGAGTACTTCGCCCGCCAGATAAAGTCCGCGGACAATCTTCGATTCCATGGTGGAAGAATTAACTTCTTTTGTAGAAATACCGCCGGCCGTTACAATGGCCTCTTCAATCGGTCTTGCCTTTGTAATAGTGAGAGGCAGTTTTTTTATTGTCTGCCGCAGATGAATACGCTGTGCTTTTTTCAGCGCCGCCGCAGGAATTTCTGCGGGGATATCTGCCAGCTTCATCACCGCATCAATCAAACGGCGGGGAAGCAGCTCCGACAAAGCATTGCCCATCTGTTTCAAACGGAACTTTTGCAAATCACGGAGAATCCGCTGATCCAGAACTTCTTCCGTCAAAGCGGGTTTCAGATCAATATAACCTGTCACCTGATACCCCTGCGACAGCCAAAGCGTAACCACGTCGCTCTGTGTCAAAACGATGGGGCCGGAGATCCCGAAATGGGTAAAAATCATTTCTCCGAAAGCCTCTGATTTCCTTCTTCCCCCTGCTACCAGCGCCAAAGTCACATTTTTAAGGGAAAGTCCCTGCAGTTCTCTGCAATACGGTTCTGCGCAAACAAGAGGAATCAGGGCAGGACGGATTTTCGTCACCGTATGCCCCAGTTCTCCGGCCAAACGGTAACCATCGCCCGTGGAACCTGTACGGGGATATGATTTGCCGCCGGTGGCAAGAATGACTGCATCCGCTTCATAAGTTCCCTTGCCCGTTACCACGCCGGCAGCGCATCCTTTCTTTGTCTGTATATGGAGAACAGGCTCGCTTAAATGGACATCGACCTGCTTTTCATGTAAAAGACGCATAAAAAGATGGCGGACCTCTTGGGCATCATCGCTTGCGGGAAATATGCGCCCTCCCCGCTCCACCTTTGTTTCCAACCCCCATGTATGGAAAAGGGAGAGCAAATCCATGTTATTAAACCGCTTATAAGCGCTGAAAAGAAAACGGCCGTTTCCCGGTGTCATGGCGATGAAATCCATAATAGGCGCGTTGTTCGTCAAATTGCATCGGCCTTTGCCGGTGATCCCCATTTTCAGCCCGACCTTGTCCATCTTCTCAAAAAGAAGGACTTTTGCCCCGTGATCGGCTGCTGTGACAGCCGCCAAAAGTCCCGCCACGCCGCCGCCGATAATGGCGACTTTTTTACCGGTGGAGCTCATAAAGCTTTTTTACCTCCGCAGCAGTCAAACGGCGGTACTGCCCGCGATTCACATCCAGCGTAAGGAAACTGTACCTGATACGCTTCAATTCAAAAACCGGATAGTGGAAGATTTCCATCATCTTGCGGATCTCACGATTCTTTCCCTCATGGAGTACCATGCGGAGCCTTGTTTTATTCTTTTCCGCGTCATAGCCGAGCACTTCGATTTCACAGGGCGCGGTCACACCGCTGTCAATCTTTACACCCTTTTCCATCTTCTTTGCCAGTTTTTCAGAAAACTTCCCGCGAACTACCACTTCATATTCCTTCTGCACTTCATGGCGGGGATGGGTCAGAATAAAGTCAAGCTGTCCGTCATTGGTCACCAAAAGGAGCCCTTCCGAATGGTAATCCAGTCTTCCCACGGGAAATACACGTTCCCGCACACGGCGGAAATAATCCATAACCGTTCTTCGTCCCGCAGGATCGGAAACAGAAGTAATCACACAATCCGGCTTATGGAATAAATAGTAGCGGAGCGGTTCCGGCTTCACAATTTCACCCAAGGCTTCAATTTTATCCGTGCGGACGTCCGCCTCCGTTCCCAGTTCCCTGACGACCCTGCCGTTTACACGGACACGGCCTGCCAGAATCAATTCTTCCGCTTTACGGCGGGAGCAGACCCCTGCATGGCTCAATATTTTCTGTAATCGTTCCTTCAAAACAACTCTCCTTCATCCGGCGCATGGGCCCATTTCATCTTCAATTCACTCACACTCGACAGTCCCGTGCATTTCAGAAACTGTTTGGTCGTTCCGTACAAGATAGGCCGTCCCGGCACCTCCAACCGCCCCCGTTCTTCCACCAGCTCTTTTTCAAGAAGCGCCGCCAGTATGCGTCCTGCCGAAACGCCGCGGATCTTCTCTATTTCTGCCCGTGTCACCGGTTCTTTCATGGCAATGACCGCAAGAGTTTCCAGCGCCGCTCCTGACAGAGGCGTCTGCTTCCCCAACGTTTCTGTGAGCCATGCATCATATTCCTTCTTCGTTGCAAGAGACCAGCCTGTCCCCGTTTCATGGAGCGTAATCCCGGAATCATCTTTTCCATATCTTTCTTTCAGCAGGGCAAGCGCTTTTTCAATCTCATCGGGATTTTCTCCCAGCGTGCTTACCAATTCCTCCATAGTCACCGGATCTCCTTTGACAAAAAGGAATGCCTCCAGCAATGCCGCCAAACGGCTCAGCCCTCTCATGGCCATCCTCCTCTTCTATCATAAGTCCCGACACCGTATCACGGAGCAGAACCTCCCCCGTACGGAGAAGCTCCAAAAGCGCCATGAGCGACACGGCGAGGCGCAGTCTTGTCTTCTTCCCCCGGAAATATGTCATCAGCCCTACCGCTTTCTCTCGGCGCAGCGTAAAACGGAGTTCCTCCATCTCATCATCCAGAGAAACCTCCTCCTGCTCCATAATCGTCGTCTCCTCTTCCTTCAGCGATTCATAAAGAGCAAAAAACGCGGCCGACAACTTTTGGAGAGAAATCTTTCCCGTATACAGCCCGCTCCTTATTTCAGCAGGCTCTTTCGTGCGGTACACTTCCTCTTCCCGTATGAGCGACTCGATATGGGCGCGGATTTCTTTCATCCGCTTGAATTCTTCCAGCGAACGTTCCAGCTCACGGCGGGGATCCTCCGTCTCACTTTCTTCCTCTTGCCGTCGTTTCGGAAGAAGCGTCCTTGATTTAATCAGAAGCAGCGTCGCCGCCATCGTAAAAAAACTGCTTCCCAGCTCCAGATTAAAAACCTGCGCCTGATTTAAATAATCCAAGTACTGGTCGGTAATTTCATGAATGGGAATATCATGGATTTCTATTCTGTTTTTCGATACCAAGTGCAGCAGCAGATCCATCGGCCCCTCATAGACCGGAATACTCACTACGTAGCTGCCTCCTGTTGTTTCCATAACCCCTCCGTCAGCGGCAATTTTCCAATTTCTATCTTATCATAGTGGATATACATTCACAAACAGACCGCCCCCGTGCCATTTAGTATATAATGGAGAACAGAAAAAGGAGATTCCTATGGATAAAGAAATAAAAGGCAGGCTTCCTCCTTTCACGGAAGCCCTCACGAACCATACAAAAGAAAAACAATTCCCCTTTGACACGCCCGGCCACCACGGCGGAGACTTTTACAACCTTACAGAAGAAGGAAAAGCGTTTACCCGCTTCTATGGAAATGCCATGTTTGCCGCCGATATGTCCGACTCAGGCAATGACCCCGGCAACCCATCTTCCCATGAAGGCGCGGCGGGGGCAGCGGAAAAACTGGCAGCCGACACCTTCGGCGCAGACCGGGCATGGTTCGTCCTCCACGGCACTTCCGTTTCCAACCGCATTTGCTGCCAGGCGCTTCTTTCTGAAAATGATCTCGTCCTTCTTGACAGGAACAGCCATAAGTCCGTTTATCAAGGCGCCCTTCTCCAATGCGGCGCCATTCCGGTCTGCCTGGACTCCCTGCGGCTGAAAAACGGAATCATCGCCGGTATCGACAAACGCAGCCTTAATGAAAAACACCTGCGAAAAGAAGCGGCACGTCTTGTGCCGGAAAGCAAGAACAGGAAACGGCCCTACCGCCTTGCCGTCGTCCAGCTTGCCACCTATGACGGTTTCATGGCCGATGCGAAATACATCCTCATGAAATTAAGAAACCTCTGCGACTATATTCTCTTTGATGCCGCATGGGCAGGATACGAGCAGTTCCTTTCCCTGACTGAAAGCCTGTCTCCCCTTACCCTGGTCCTCACAGATAAAGATCCCGGACTTCTCGTCCCCCAGTCTGTCCACAAACAACTGGCGGGATTTTCACAAACCTCGCAGATATTGAAAAAGGACAGCCACCTTCGCGGTAAAAAGAGGTACCTTCCTGACGATGTCTTAGACAACGCCTTTCTCATGAATATTTCCACCAGTCCTTACTTCCCCTTCTTCTCCGCTCTCGAAATGAATGCTTTTCTTCACAGGAAATACGGGCATGCTCTTTGGCAGGATGCGGCCCACTTCGCCGTAGAGCTGCGGAAGAAGATCCTTACATCCTGCCGAAGCGTCACCCCCCTGCTCCCCCGTATCATTGACGGACGGCCATGGGAAACATATTCCACGGAAGAAATTCTTTCCGCCCCGCGCTTCTGGCAGTATGGAGAAAAAGGAAATGAAAAAGAACACTTTTCCCACACACGGATCGATCCGTGCAAAATCCTTCTCACCACGAACAGAAAAGGACGTCCGTACCCTGCCATGCTTCTTTCCCTCTATCTTCAGAAAAGAAATATTACCCCTGAAAAATGCGGGCTTCACACACTCCTCTTTCTCATCCAGCCGGGAGATCAGGAAGAAAAAGCAGACGCTCTCGTTTCCGCATTAATGGACTTTGAAAACAACGCCTGGCATCGTCCCGTTTTGGAAATTCTCCCGAAACTCTCGGGGAATTACAACATGACCGTCGCTGAACTGGGCAGGCAGATAGAAAACTTCCTTGAAGAAGAGAATGCTTCCCGCCTGGAAAACAGCATTTTCTCCCTGCACCGAAGGGAAATGGCCTGCAGCGGGCGAAAAGCCACGGAAGCCTTCGTCAGAGGAGACAGAAAACTTCTTCCTCTTTCCCGGCTGAAAGGAAAAACCGCCCTCGAATGCGCCATGATTTATCCGCCCGGCATCTGCGCTGTCACGGCGGGAGAAAAATGGACACAGAACGATATTTCCTACTTCCTCTTCATTGAAAAATATATGAATCGATACCCTGATTTCGCCCCGGAAATTATAGGGCTCCATAAAAAAGAAACTACAAAAGGGGAAAAATTATTTGCCTGGATCCTATTCGAAGGAACTCAACGGGTTTGACAGCCGGAGTTTATTCAGATATAATTATAAAGCTATTCAACAGCTCCACAGCTGTATTTTTTTAGAGAGGTGATTTACACAATGGCAACAAACAAGAATCTCCGTTTTAAGACCAGCAGACGTTTTGGCATGAACATTTACGGCCATCCGAAAGCGTTAAAACGGCAGCCCGCTGAAACCCGTCAGAAGAAGATGTCTGAATACGGTCTCCAGCTCGCAGAAAAACAAAAAGTTAAAGCGCTGTACAACTTATTGGAAAGACAGTTCTACCGCTATTATGATAAAGCGAGAAGAATGTCCGGCGTCGTTGGTGAAAACCTGCTGTCCCTGCTCGAAACAAGACTGGACAACCTGGTATACCGCGCAGGCTTCGCTCGCTCCATCCGCCAGGCGCGCCAGATGGTCAGCCACGGTCTCATCGCCGTTGACGGAAAGAAAGTAGATATCCCGTCCTATCCGGTACGTCCGGGACAGGTGATTACCCTGAAAGAAGCCTACAGAACCAATGAAATGTTCAAACAGGCTTTCCTCGAACTGAAGTCTTTCGACCTTCCCTATGTAGAAAAGAGCTTCGACAACTGGTCCGCGACACTCGTCCGCACACCGCTGCGTGAGGAACTCCCCTACAAAGATGAAGTCAACGAAACGCTCATCGTCGAATTGTACTCAAAATAATTTTTACCTTAAAATCCGACCTTTTTCGGTCGGATTTTTTATTTTCCGATTTAACAATCCCTTACCCCTGCATTACAATATTAAGAAAAGAAATATAATGGAGGAAATTATGAATACAATCATCTTCGCCTGCTCTACATTAAGAAAAGAGCTGCTTGCCGCCATGAAAGAGAATAACAATCACACCCCTATTTTCTTTCTTCCAAGAGAAGTCCATACAGACCCCAAGTTCCTCCACACTTATGTACAGGATAAGATCGACCGTTTCTGTCAGGTAGATCGCATCGTCATCTGCACATCAGGATGCGGCGGCGGTACAATAGGACTCACAGCAACTACGGCGGAAATTGTGATTCCACGGACACGGGACTGCCTGGATATTCTTCTTTCCGGCAACTCTCTCTCCACGCTGGAAAGAAATTACGAAGGCGTTTTCTTTACCGACAGCTGGCTGGACTTTACCCGTAATTCTCCCCTTGACCTGGATAAACTGGAAGCGGAACGGGGCAAAGAAGGCGCTGCGAAATTTATAAAAAAACTGTACGGCCGCATCAATCAGTTCTACATTATCGACACCGGCTGTTATGATCTTACCCCAGTCCGGAAATATGTCCGGCGAATGGCACACATATTAAACGGGACCGTGGAAGAAATACAAGGGCAATACGGTATTCTGAAAAAAATTGCCAAAAATCAGTTTGATGAAGATTTCCTCATCCTAAGGAAAGGAGACACTGTTCCCCACGGATTTACTTTCCCTGTTTCCACAAAATAATGAAAAATAATCCAGTATAAAAGGCCGTGCATTTAGCTGCACAGCCTTTTTATATTGCTTCAGTTTTTATTTTTCCTATCCCAATATTCCGTTTCCATGCCGATTACGGAGGAATTAAAGACAGGATTTTCAGATTCTCTATAATTCTTCGTGGCTTTCATCACATAGCGGAAACCTATATAAAGCATAGGGATATTGCAATATACGATGATGATATTCCCCAAATCGGAGAACGCCCACAAGTTGGACAAGTCATAGCCTGCAATATTGCAGAATATGCCAAAAGCAGCAACAAAAACGCCCATCCCGCGGATAAAGTGGATAAAAGGACGGGAACTGGAAATACGATTTGCAGAAATTTCCGAAAAGGTAATAAATCCGATCACACAGGTATATGCAAATAGGCAGAAACAGACAGATACCAAAATCATAACGAGCTCATTCAATCCGCCCGGTGTCATGGAGCCGATAGAAAGAAGGAATTTCGGATATGTCCCTGCCGCTTTCCACGCTTCCGGTTCCATAGCCCATCGATGAGCCATAATAACGATAAAGCCTGTCATCGTACAAATCACATGCGTATCAAGGAATACACCGATGGCAGAAATGATTCCCTGTTCACAGGGATGTTTTGCTTCCGCCGCAGCCGCAGGCATCGTGATAGTCCCCTGACCGGCTTCATTAGACATAAGGCCACGCTTCACGCCCTGCATGAGAACCGTACCGAAAGCTCCCCCGAAAACAGCTTCAGGAGTGAAGGCCCCCTTAAAAACTGCGCTGAAGAAATAAGGGACATTATCTAAGTTAATCAGAATCAGGGACACCACAGTCAATACATAAATCACCGCCATGACAGGAACAAGTTTATTGCTGACCGCGGCAATACGGCGGATTCCCCCGAAAGCCATGACCGTGACCAGTACAATGACAACAAGGGACACCACGTAGTAAAAAACAGACTGCACAGGAATAGTGCTTCCTGAAAGAATGCTTCCCATGGCTCCGACGGAAGACACGACATTAAAGCCCTGTGCAGGCAGGCACATCATGGCATACACGATATAAACCAGCGATAGTGCCACGCCGATCCACACTTTGTTCCCACAGAGACACCGCGCATAGAATGGAAGGCCTCCCACAAATTCTTTCCCCCGCTTCTCCTTGAATATCTGTGCCAGGGTACTTTCCGTATAAGCAGTCGCCATACCGAAAAACGCGGATACCCACATCCAGAAAAGCGCCCCCGGGCCGCCGGCAGCAATCGCTCCGGTCACTCCGATAATATTTCCCGGCCCCACACGCATGGCCGTACTCAGACAAAAAGCAGCCAACGGGGAAATTCCCGTACGGATACTGTGATTGTCCATAAGCGTACGTACGCCCCGGCTGAAACACTGAATCTGTATAAAGCCGAGTCGGAAAGTGAAATACAGCCCGGATCCTACAAGGACGATAATGGCAAGCGAGAACTGTCCTAAAAGGGGGATTGCTTGCCAAAAGCCGAACATCTTAGGAAAGTCCCAAAAAAAATCGGATACCGGTGTAACGAAAGAAAGTACGGCATTCACTGCCGCGAATAAGCCTTCCATGGTGAGTCCTCCTGTAAAGAGGAAAACGATTCTCTCAGGCAAATCTGCCGCAGAATCGTCTTCCAAATATATTTCTGAATTGCTTCGAAACTTACTGCTTTACGCCCGCTGTTTCTATGGCTGCCGCCAGTTTCGCCGCAAGCCCTTTCATCTTTTCCTCGGATACGGAACAAACGGCAAGACGGATTCCTTTCTTCATAGGAACGAGGAATACATTGTCCTTTTCAAGGCAGTCACAGACTTTCTGCGCGCCTTCCAGCGGAATCGTGATGAAGAACCCGGAAATATAGGGGACAAACTTCACACCTGCATCTTTTGCTTCTTCCATGAAGATGGCCGCTCTTTCACCAATCAGCTTGAAATATTTATTTCTTTCCGCATCCAGCCTTGCCACCTTTGCGGAATCACTGCAAATATCAATCATTACATTCTGGGCGGCACTGTTGCAGTTCGACCAGGTTGCGCGGCTCGCATACTGATTGATGTCTACAAATTCCTTTGCCACATCAGCATCGGAAGTAATGCCGATCATCGCCCCCTGGCGCTGGCCGTAAAGAGTAAACCCTTTGGACAGTGTATAAGCCACGATCGTTAAAATATTCTTGGGAAGCCCGCCAAACACCTTAAAGAAGCGGCGGCATTCCTGTTTTTCACCGCTGTAATCCAGATATGCCACATCAGGAATAAGCACCGCATTTTTATCTTTCCCTTCCACCGTATGTTTCAGTACGTCCACAGCCGCCTGCCACTCTTCCACACTCATGCAGTACCCAGTGGGATTATTGGCGACACCGTTAAGAATGATGACAATATTTTTCTGGCGTGACAGGATATCTTCCACTTTTTCCCTGAAAGCGTCCACATTGAAATGACCGTCGTCTGTAAGAAATTGGAAAGAAGCAACCCTGCGATTCGGATAGTCAATCAAAGAATCATAAGCGCCCCAATGCCAATCGGTAATCAAAACTTCATCTCCATCAGCAGAATAATTATGAATAGCATGATGCAGCGCGCCTGTACCGCCTGGAGTCGCACAGGCATTAATGTATCCGCTCGGACGGGATTCTCCGAAACACTGGTCAATACAGCTTTCCAGAAACTTTTCATATCCCTGGATAGGCGCATACGCGATAATCTGCCGGGGTGTCAGCCTTGCATAGGCTTCCTTTACCACCTCAAGCTCCACTAAATTTCCGTCTTCATCAAGAATGGATCCTACAGTCCCGTTAATGACTTTATCTTTGCCGATTTTATCAGCCAAAGCCACGGCCCTGTTATTTGCCGCAAAAATGTTGTCCTGCGCGCTTTTCCCCCGCACCTGCGGTGCTGCTACACTAAACATACGATCTACCCCTTCCAAACTGCTCATCGCTGTTACGCTACGACTTTCATATGTTAAAGATACAAATTTATTTTACCATCATGGAAAATACGCTGCAATAAATAAGACTGTACATAAGGAATTTTATTCTCCTTACCACCTATAATTGAAATGAACGGAACGGATACTCTGACGAAAGCCGCCGTCATTGTTTCATAAACGGACAAATCAATTATTTCCGGCAGATACGCTCCACTTCTTCCGCTCCGTTTCATTTTGCCAATGAATGAGTAGAGAAATAAGGAAAGCAAGGGCAAGCATTCCCGAAAAAAGACTGAGTGTCGCGCTGTAACTGCCGGTCGCCTCTTTCATGAGTGCCAATATGACCGGTCCTGCTATCCCCGCAATCCCCCAGGCTGTAAGAATGCTTCCATGGATAGCCGCCAGCTGGCGGACACCAAAAATATCGGAAAGGAAAGCGGGCATACAGGAAAATCCGCCGCCATAGCAGCTGATAACGGCAAGCACAAGAAACTGGAATACAAAGCTGTCCGTTATATCCGACAGACGATAAAATGCAAATACTTCAAAAGCAAAGAAAATCATATATGTCACACCGCGGCCGATCCAGTCAGAAACAGTAGACCAGAAAATACGCCCCCCACCATTCACGACGCCGATGATTCCTACAAAGGATGCCGCTTCCGGCGGTGTCATACCGATCACATCCTGTGCCATAGGAGATACGACGGCAAGAAGACCGATTCCGCAAGTAATATTTGTAAAGAAAATCCACCACAAAGCGTACCACTTCCATGTCCGCATCGCTTCCTTACGCGTAAGCTGCGGGCCGAGGACAGTACGCTTCTTTCCTTTCTCCATTTCCGCCTTCAATACATCTTCAAGACAGGGAACCACCTCTCCCGGACGGGGCGCCCGAAGGTAAGATGCAGAAAGCGCCATCACCGCCGCATAGACCGCGGCAAGAATAAGGAAATTCTCCGCCAGCCCTACCGTCACAGTAAGGTACTGCATGACAGGGCCCGCAATAAGAGCGGCAAATCCAAATCCCATAATGGCCAGACCCGTAGCAAAGCCGCGATGCAGAGGAAACCACTTCACCAGCGTGGATACCGGAGTGATATACCCTGTTCCCAGTCCGATCCCCCCGATACATCCGTAAAACAGGTACAAAAGCACCGCCGACTTTACATAAACGGCAAATGCCGTCCCCACCATGGCGGAGGCGAAGAAACAGGCAGAAACCAGTCCCGACTTGCGCGGGCCAAGACGCTCCACAATACCGCCAAGAAATCCTGCGGAAAGCCCAAGAAATAAAATGGCAATAGAAAATGCCCACGTAGTTTCCGAAAGAGATAATCCCATTTCCGCCATGACGGGCTTTGTGAGAACGCTCCAGGCATATACACTGCCGATGCAGATATGAATGCCTGCCGCCGCAAGCGCAATAAGCCAACGATTCCTTTTCATATAATCCCCTCCATTACTAGCTGAATGAAGGGAAACCAATAAGCGCAAAACCGCCTGAGTAGGTTTCCCTGCCCAGACGGTCGGCTTGTTTTCGAAATAGGAAGTTCACGTGGTCAATTCCACAGAATCCGTCAGTTCTTCCTATCCTTTAGATTGTGCAGTCATCGTATCATGAAAAATTCTTTCCGTCAACAGAAAACCCACACCATCTGTCTATCCTCTTTATCCCATGTCAGCCTGCCTGCCGTTTTTTAGAATCTGTGGGAATAAGAAAGTCTCCAGTTAAGCGGGAGTTCCAAGTTTCCATAACGGTTTGCGTAATTCTTGTGATCCAGGAGGTTGTTCAAGGTCAAGGAAACCGTATCCCGCGGGGTTATGTCATAAATCGTATTCCATGTCAGACGGATACGGGACGGTACATCCCCATAAATGGAGTAGCATTCACGGTCACCGAGATACTTGAAAGTCATCGTGCTCCGCACTTTATCCGCACGGTATGTAAGCGCAGCAGCTATATCAATACGGCCTGCATCCTGCTCCCATTTGGAATTCTTCTTCGAGGGATCCCTGATTTCCGGATTGCCGTACCCCAGTCCCAAAGAATAATCCCAATGGGCATTTACGGTTCTTGCAAATTCCGCTTCCACCCCGGTATTTCTGAACTCTCCTTTATTGATAGCATGCTGGAGCCCGGTGAGAGGATCTTTATCAGACCAGCCGAGTTTGTTGTCAAAATCCATATGGTACACGGCAAATTTCAAACTGCTTTTATCCCCGATAAGCTTTTTCACACCGGTTTCATAAGTCCAGCCTTTTTCAGGCTTCAGCCCGCCGGCAGCAGCCTTGTTGCTAAAATAAGCATCAACGGTCGGCATCTGGAAAGCGCGCCCCACGTTGATATACCACGATGTGGTGTCATTGATTTTATACAGTGTCTGGAACTGGGGATTGATAATCCTCTGATCATCAAAAGGATCGTCGATCATTTCCCCGCGCAGTCCCACCGTCGTGCTGAAACGATCGTTAAACGCATGATCCCACGACAAATACAACGCATTGTTCGTGCGGTGCGCCTTATTTGATGATTTAACAAGGCTCGTATAATCCTCACGCTTGAAGCTGTATCCCGTGATCAAGGTATCCCTTTCGCCAAGTTTCCATTCTTTCTGCACATCGGCAATATAACTTTCCAGATCGGCAGAGGCAGATATTCTGGCATTCTTTACATGGTCCCAGCCGTCCGCCTGACGGTAGTTGTATCCGAGCGTCGCCTTGACTCCATTGTCTTTCCCCTGATAGTACAATCCCGTAGTTATACGCCTGTCCTGATAGGTATAATCATACTTTACAGGCCTTCTTCCCGTTTTGATGCCGCCCCTTGTAATCGTGCCGTCCTGGAACATGAAATTGAAAGACAACTCATCCGTCAGCTTGCCTGCAACAGCAGCACGGTTTTTCTGTCCTTTCCCGATCCACCAGTCAATACTGGATCCACGGGGAAAATCATTGGCACGTGTATAGTCGTCAGAATATTCCTTCGACAGGCTCACCAGCAAACGGTCGCCTGCATAAGTTACACCGAAATCCTTATAATAATTTCCCACGGTTCCTTTGAGAGAAATTCCCTGTTTTGCCTGCCCAGGCTTTTTCGTAATGATATTCACCACGCCGCCCATCGCTTCGCTGCCGTACAGAGTTCCTGCCGCCCCCTTGATGATTTCTACCTTCTCAATCATTTCGACAGGAATCCCGTCAAGAGAATTGTAATTCTTCAGATTCATGGGGATGCCGTCCACCATGACAAGAGTGCCCCTGTCATAACCACGGATAACTGTACGACCCGAACTGAAACCGAAATCTTGACCACCGTCTCCATAACCCGTACTGGTAAGGCCCACCTGGCTTTCAATGATATCAAAAGCATTTTTATAACCTGCCTCCTCAATCTTCTTAGCGGTGACCACCGTCTCCGTCGCAGGTGTTTCTATTTCTGTCGTTTCCATCCTCTGCGCCGTAACGACGACAGGATTCAGCGTGTAAACCTGATCTGCTCCCGCAACTCCATTCCAGCCCGCCAGTGACAGCAGTACTGCCCCTGCCAGTAATTGATTTTTCTTCATCATCATTCCTCCTCTGATAATATTTTTCCCGTACTGCTAAATGATTTGCCGCACCCCATCCTTTCGCGTCAACTAATACATATAAAAACAATGTATCTATCATCAGCAGAAGAAAGCTGCCCGATGTTTCGCCTATCCTGCATGATGAAAAGCAATAAAAAGGCAATGAGCGTACCATAAAGGAAATTCCTTTATGAAATTCTCATCACCCCTGTGAGTAATATAAATGCTTCGCTTATTATTATTTTATGCGAACCACTTATATTATTTACTTTACATAATCATATGTCAATCATAAAAAATGTTTTCTTCATAATAGACTTATTCCTCAAAAAGAAAAAGCCATGCGCACGCACAGCTTTCTCAATTCTCACATCAGAATTTATATTCCACTCCTGCCAGGAAGTTGCGTCCTAAGTTGTAGAACGTGGAGGAAGACGAAGAAATGATGTCATGCCGGTTGAACAGGTTATCAATATTCAGGAAGAAACGGGCATTTTCATTTGCCTGATAGGAAAAGTTCAGGTCAGTGAAGAACTGGCTCTTGAAAGATTTGTACGGCGTGTAGTCACGAATACGTTTCCCCAGATAAGCAAACTCAAAAGCGCTTGTTAGCTTGCCGGTCCTGTAAACGATACCGCCGTTCCACTGCACCTTGCCGTAATAATCATGCCAGTCCCCTGTTGTACCGCCGGCCTTCCTTTCCTGCTTCTCCGGATGCCCGAAAGTCAGTCCCGTGTGGTAGGACAGGTTTTCATTTTCATTTCTTGTCCATTCGAGTTCAATACCGGTATTTCTTACATCTTCATTGGCATATTTGATATCTCCCACTACACCTGCGCCGACTTTTGCTTCCAGGCTGTCCTTGATTTTGTAGTGGAATGCGGCCAGGCGCCAGGATGACTTGCCTATATTTTTCTTTGCGCCGATTTCATAGTGGGTTCCTGTCTGAGGACGAAGTCCCGGAGAGGCGATGACATTGCCGCCGCCATAAAGCTGTTTGAAAGTCGGCATCATGAATGACTTTCCCGCCTTGGCATAAATCATGGTATCTTCACTCAGATCATGCATAAGAACCAGTTCGGGCGTAAATTTGTCATACCTATTTCCTGCATCATCTTTTGCAACCCAGGTCTGGCGAAGATTCAGGTTCGCCCTTGTCGCCCCGGTGAAATCGTATTCCAGCTGTCCATAAAGAGAGTACATATTGCGCGCATAGTGATAAGTATTTCCATCGACAACGTCCGCCATGTCCCTGCGGAAATCACCGCCGATAAGGACGGAACCCTTATCAAAATGCCAGCGGTTGGACAAATTGAACCCAATGGTCTCATCATTATTTTCTGTCTTTGTGAAAATCCGCTTGTCGGGGTCATATCTTCCCCTTTTCGCGTAAGGCGCTACTTCCGTTTTGCTCTTACCGGTGGACATCTCTCTCTTATGATAGTAAAAATCCGCTTTCAGGTCATCCTTATCATAATGAAGCCCCGCCACGTTTTCGCGGGTCTTGTAAATCATATCCTGGCCGGGCTGCCCTTTATTCTTTCCGTTGCGTCCGTCATAACGGTATACATAGTGGCTGTTGTTCTCCGAGTACGCATGGGTAAAATAAAGACCATCAGTGATATTGTAACGCCAGTCTACATAATTATGCTCAGCACGGATGATATTGTAATACATCCCTGCCGGACGGCCGCCGTCAGGATGGGAAATATGATCTACTTTCCCCATGTGGTCATAGGAATAAGTAATCCCGAATTTATCCCCTGCCTGCGCGCTGACTGCATAGTTCTGCTGTCCATAGTTGCCAAAGCCCGCTTTTACCTTGGTATCCCTTGTCCCTTTGGTGATGATATTAATAACACCACCGCTGGCTTCTGAACCATAAAGAACCGCACCGCCTCCGCGGACAATTTCTACTTTTTCCACGGAATCGGAAGCAATATCCTGAAGACTGTACATGCCGCTCTGATTCATCGGAACACCGTTCACAAGAACGAGCGTACCTTTTTCAACGCCGCGGATGACCGCCTTTGCCGTCATTGTCCCCTGGGAGAGACCGCGGGGCCCCTGGCTGCTGGTAATAATACCTGTGGAGAACTTGAGCGCTTCCTGCATATTGGCGGCTCCGGTTTCACGAATCTGTTTATCCGTGATAATCTCCACCGCTGCCGGCGTTTTTAATTCTTTCGTATCTGTACGTTCCGCCGTGACAATGACGGGATCCAAGGTATAGATCTCCGCCGCATCTGCTGCACTCCATCCTGCCAGCACAAGCAATAAAGCCCCTGCCAGCGCCGTGTTCTTTTTCTTCATACTTTTCCTCCTCCGGCTGCGAAAAGCCGATTTTCCCAAACAGCTTCCCCTAACCAATAAATGAAATTCTATATCATTGATTTCCGGCAAGGCTTTCCCATGTTTCGCCTGCGAAAATGAAATGAACGAAAAAACAAGAGACTCTCCCTTCTCTGATTTGTGGATCTGTCCTCTTAAAACGTTTTTCCCCCTGTCGGCGCATTAATTCTTTTACAGGAAGATTTCTTATATTATCTGCACATTCATAATAATTTGTCAATAAATTCGTTATGTATCCTTCAGTAATTATCATCACACTGTCTTAAAATCCTTTTATTTCTCTTACCATTCGTAAAAATATATTCATTTACCTGTAAAACAATCAAATTCCACTCCGGAAATACATCCATAAAATCAATTCACGCACATAAAAACCGGCTCTTTATAAAGCCAGTTTTCACATTTCCATAACATTTAGGCAAAAAGTTCATCAGGCAGGACTTTATTCTTTCCTTCTTCAATGGTAAAGATAGAAGCGAGAAGTTTTTTCGTATACGGGTCTTTTGCCAGTGTCAGATCGCGAATCGTTTCTACCACTTTCCCTTTCTGCATGACTATGATTTTGTCACAGAATGTATTGGCAAGGGCAAGATCATGACAGATAAAAAGATAGGCTACCTGTCTTTCCCGCTGAAGCCGGGTAAGGAGTTCGATCACGGTTTTCTGTACGGACATATCCAGTGCCGAGGTCGCTTCATCACAAATGATGATTTCCGGTTCCAGTACCAAAGCTCTTGCAATGGCGATACGCTGCCGCTGTCCGCCTGACATATTATTGGCATAACGGTCGGAAAATTCTTCCGGAAGTTCTACCAGCCGCAGCATTTCCCTTGCTTTCGTATCAACTTCACTGTTCTTTATCATGCCGAAGTTTTTCAGCGGTTCGCATATAATATCGCGGACGCGCATTTTCGGATTGAACGCGGTAGAAGGATCCTGGAAAACCATTTGTATTTTCTTACGATGCTGCCGGAGTGCTTCCCCCTTTAAACGAGTAATATCCTCTCCATGGAAAATAATCTTCCCTGCAGAAATATCGTATAGACGGGTCAGCATCTTAGCCACGGTAGACTTGCCCGAGCCTGATTCCCCTACGATACCGACTGTCTCAGCCTTATGCACAATGATATCCACACAGTCGCAGGCTTTGAGAACTTTTCCTCTGCCCAAGTTAAAGTTTTTACAGATATTGTCTATATGAAGTATTTCTTCTCCGCCTTTCATGCTGTTGTCTTACCTCCTAAGCTGGGAACCGCCGCCAGAAGCATTTTTACATAATCGGTTTTCGGATGGTAAATAACTTCTTCCGCTTTCCCGTATTCTACCACTTCGCCATTTTTCATCACCATGATATTATCCGCCATGTAAGCGGCGACACCCATATTGTGGGTAACGATAATAATGGCAATGTTCATATTTTTACGCACTTCCATCATTTCTTTGACAATGGTCGCCTGTGTCGTCACATCAAGAGCCGATGTCGGCTCATCAGCCAGGAGCAGTTTCGGATGGAATGACATGGCCATGGCGATACCGACACGCTGCCGCATGCCGCCGGATAATTCATAGGTATAACTTTTCAAAACCTGTTCCGGATCGGGAAGCCTGACCATTTCCAGCATAGAGATCATCCGATCATGGGCTTCTTTTTCATCAGTCAGCCCGTGAACCGCCAGAAAGTCCCGATACTGCCTTCCGATCGTATGGATGGGATTCATCATGGCGCCGCTGTCCTGGAAAATCATAGACACGTCCGTGCCGCAAAGGCTTCTGTGCATTTCCGCTGTCTGCTTCTGCGTATCCTCTCCATTGAGAATAACCTGTCCTTCAGCAATATGCCCTCCGCCGGGAAGAACATGCTGGATGGCACGGATAACCGTAGTTTTCCCTGACCCTGACTCTCCTACGATAGCCAGAACCTGCCCCGCATCCAAATCGAAAGATACATGGCGGACCACAGGGTCGCCTTTTCCATAGGCGATTCCTAAATCTCTTACCTGTAATAGCATGGGAATATCTCCTCATAATAAATTCAATTGAAATGGAAACAGAAATTCGATACAGCATGGCAACGGCCGGACAAAAACGGTCTGTACCGAATTTCCATCCCCATTTCAGAGGAAGGAAAGCCGCTTCTCCGCTGCCGGATATATGACAGTGGAGAAAAGGCATATTTCACTATAGAAATTACTTAGCCGGAGTAATGTCTTTAGTTACCCAGTAATAGTCACACGGATAAATATTGGCATTCTGGACAGACTTGTTGCTGACCATATTGGTCTGCGGATAGCCGAAAATCAAAGCAGCAGCGTCATCCTGGACAATTTTTTCCATTTTAATGATGATATCTCTGCGCTTAGCGGGATCAAATTCAGATGCCAGCTGATCAGACAACGCATCATATTCAGGGTTGCTGTATCCGGAACCGTTCTGCGGATTGCTGCCGTCTACATTGGTCTTCCAGTACTGGTTGACGAATACTTCCGGATCCCCTGCCTGTTCGGTCAGGATATTGGAAATCAGGAGGTCATACTCCCCGCGGACACCGATGCCATCCAGTACGTTATAGTCTACATTCTTCAGGTTGATCTTGATGCCGACTTTCTTCGCATCCGACTGGGTAGCTTCCGCATACAACGGAAGTTCCGCACGGCCGGAGTAGAAAATGAAATCCAGCTCCAGATTCTTGCCGTCCTTATCCACAAAGCCATCTCCGTCGCTGTCTTTCCATCCTGCTTCTTCCAGCAGCTTCTTGGCGCTTTCCACATTGTATTTATCCGGATACGCCTTCATCAATCCGTCGAAGTCATAATCCAGGGATGGCGGAAGCATCGGACCACCAGCAATAAAGGTATCTTTCAGCAGCACCTTGGCATAGGTTTCACGATCCAAAGAGCGAAGCAGCGCCTGACGGACTCTCTTATCCGCCAGCGGTTTTCCTTCCTTGACACTCATACGGGCAAGAACATCGCGGATAGAAGAAATGGAACTGATATTGAATTTATTCTTATCCTGGAACAGTGCCAAGTCGCCGGCAGCCACATTGACCGCTATATCGATTTCGCCTTTCTGGAGTGCCATAGCACGGGTATTCGGATCATCAATGGTATTAATGACTAAGTGTTTGAACGGCACCGCAGCATAGTAGTTCGGGTTTGCATCCAATTCACATTTTGCCTTGGAGAATGATTTAACCATGTATGGGCCGGTACCGATCGGTCCCTGTTTAGCAAAATCTACTTTCCCATCGGAATCGACATCAACAATAATAAAAAGCGGATCACCCAGCATGCCGGGAAGCGTAGCAATCGGTTTTTTCGTATAAATAGTGACATTCTGTCCATCAGCAGTGATGTGATCCAGTTCAAACATGGCCTTTGCACGGGGAGCCTTGGCAAAGGTACGTTCGATGGATTTTTTGACCGCTTCGCCGGTTACCGGTGTGCCGTTGGAAAACTTAATATCCTTGATTTTGAAAGTCCAGGACATCTTATCATCAGATACCTTCCAGCTTTCAGCAATCCACGGTTCCGCATTCATTTTGGAATCAAAATGGACAAGGCATTCACCGACGCCGTAGCGCATGACCTGCCAGCCAAAATAATTGTCGGTCGGTTCCAGGCTGTCTGCAAAGTTGGTAATACCTACGGTCAAAGTGTCTTTCGGTCCTTTAGAGGCAGACTTGTCTCCGCCGCCGCATCCGGCAAACGCGACTGTCATAAGAGCTGCTGCTGCCAATGCGGCGCCTTTCTTGTAAATAGATTTCATGGATGTAACGCTTCCTTTCTTAAAACAAAATATAAATTAAGCAAAACCTGTTACATATGCAGAACGGCGGCAAAAGCCATCCCTTCTGATAGGAACCATATTGATCAGTCCTGGCGCGGATCCAGGACATCCCGGAGAGAATCTCCCCACAGATTGAAAACGACAACGGTTATAAAAATAGCAAGCCCCGGGAAAATCATCAGCCATGGAGCGGTCTGCAGCTGCTGGCGTCCTTCATTCAGCATAAGACCCCACTCCGGCGCCGGAGGCTGGCTGCCGAACCCAAGGAAAGACAATCCCGCCAATTCCATCATCATAGCACCGATATCTGCCGCCGCAGTGATGACCATGAGAGGCAGGATATTGGGAAGAATATGAACCCAGAGAATATGGGCAGAAGAACCGCCGCTTACAATAGCGGCATCCACGAAATCACGTTTCTTGATTTTCAGGACCATACTTCTTGAAAGACGGGCATACTTCGTCCATGTCACACAAAGCATGGCAATCATGGCATTCACAAGACTGCCTCCCAGAATACCGGCAATAGCGATGGCAAGAATAACGCCGGGGAAAGAAATCATCATATCCGCAAACCGCATGATGACCGTATCCACAATACCGCCGAAATATCCGGCAATGACCCCCAGGAATGTACCTACCACAAAAATAAGGAATACCAGGAAAAGTACGCTCGTCAGGGAATAGCTGGCTCCATACAGGATGCGGGACAGTACATCACGTCCCAGCTTGTCCGTCCCAAAAAGATGCGCTGCAGACGGAGCCGCGTTGGCATCCCGCATGACCGCTTCCAGCGGATTATAAGGAGCTATCACCGGGGCCAGCGCCGTAATCAGTATCAAGAGAAGCACCAGCAGAGACGTAATGCGAAAGGCCTTATTTTCTTTAAATCCTTTAATCAGGTTTTCCATTGGACTATTGACCTGCCTTTCTCAATCTGGGATCCAGGTGGTTGTAGGACAAATCCACCACCAAATTAATGGCCATGTACATGAAAGCAATCCAAAGGACAACCGCCTGCACAGTTTGGAAATCACGGTATGTAATGGCCTGTACCACCATGAAGCCAAGCCCCGGCCAGGAAAATACGATTTCTACCACGGCCGCACCGCCCAGAAGAGAACCGAAAGCGAGCCCCAAAAGCGTTATCAGCGGAAGAAGCGCATTGGGAAGAACTTCCTTCCATAAGATGTGAGACTCAGAAAATCCTCTTGCCCGCGCGCCCATGACATAGTCCTGCCGCAGTTCTTCCAGCACAGTCGCGCGAACCTGCCTCGTATACTTCGATGCCATGACTACGCCGAGCGTCACCATGGGAAGAATCAGATTTTCCACAGAAACATCGCCGCCAACGATAGGAAACAGATTCAGCTTTAAAGCAAAAATCCACAGAAGCATAAGACCCATCCAAAAATTAGGTACAGATACCCCCGCAAAAGTAAAGCCACGGATGATGTAATCGGCCCAGGTATTCTGCTTAACTGCCGTATATATTCCCAGTGGGATGGCAAACAAAAGCATAAAAACGGAAGAAGCAAGCGCAAGAATAACCGTAGCAGGCAAAGCCTCCAGAACCGCATCCAACACGGGCTTCTTCATCATAAATGAAAATCCGAAGTTTCCGTGAAGCACCCGTCCGAGCCAGCTCAGATACTGCATGAGGAACGGCTGATCCAGTCCCAGTTCATGGCGAAGCGCATCAATTTCCACCTGGCTGACCACGATATCTTCATTCCCTGCAATCATCTGGCGGACAGGATCTCCCGGTGCCAGCATAACCAAGCAGAATGTAATAAAACTGATTCCCAAAAGGACGAGAACCATCTGCCCAAGACGCATAGCAATTTGTTTGTTTGTCACACCTATCATCTCCACGTTGGCAAAATAAAAGCATGAATCGGGGAATCATTGATTCATGCCAAAACAAGGTATTCAAATACCCTGATATTTTTGTTTAAGCTGTACCCCTGATTTGCTCCCCAAAGCGACATTGATGCTTTACACACTTTTTAATATACACATTATATCACAATATATTAACATTGCAATAAAAATCCATAAATATTTGCCGAACTTATAGCTTACATCCCACCCAATACATATCATTCGCCCATAATGCATATACCCCTATATGTATTCTAAATTATATTTTAGCCTTACTTAATCCATAAAATATTTTTTATCTGTGTACAAGCAGAAAATTCCCTGCAGATGCGGACTCATTCCCTTGTCTGCCCTTACGCATATTGAGTTCGATCTTTATATTTCTTATAATGAAATAAAAAAGAATTTAATGTAAACAGGAAATGCATAGGAGGAACCATGAATCTGGATAAAATTTGCCGGGCTTTTAAAAGAAACCGATTCGACTGCACCATTTTCGAAACGGCAGAAGAAGCGGCCGCATATTTATCACAGGAAATACACGGTAAAACCGTGGGGATGGGCGACTCCATGACACTGGAGAGCATGAAAATGTACGAACGGCTTTCAGAGAATAATGAAGTTTATGACGTGCAGCATATTGAAAACAAAGATTACACATCGAAAGAACGGATGGAACAATTTCTTTCCATGGCAAGGAAATGCCTCATGACCGATGTCTTCCTCACATCCGCCAACGCTGCAGCGGAAACGGGCGAACTAGTAAACATCGACGGTACGGGAAACCGGATTTCAGGCTCCCTCTTCGGACACAGGAAAGTGTATTTTGTTATCGGTGTGAATAAAATCTGTCCTACTTTGGACGACGCCATTTTCAGGGCAAGAAATGTAGCCGCCCCAAAGAACGTAGAGCGGCACCACTATAAAAACGGCTGTTCCTTCTTTAATTATGAGAAATGCTGTGACTGCAGCGCGCCTGATCGGATCTGCAACGCTCTTGTAATCTACTACAAGAAGATGAGGAACATGGACATGGAGGTCGTCATTATCAATGAAAAATTAGGATTATGAAGACAGAAGCCATCAGCTGTGAGCCGTCAGCCATAAGCTGGAGAATAGAGGATATGAGCGCCGTCCGTTAAGCGTTATTATCCTGAATGAATGTGAAGATTTGTACCCGTGGTAAGGAAGGCGGTAAAATGTCATCCAGAGTAATAGATTCTTCGCTTTATGACACATTGCTGGTTTCCATCTTTCTCGCAAGGTATTCTTGCCAAAGCTCTGAATGACGATTAGGGGAAAGGGCGTCATAATGAGGGAAACGTTAAACGTCATCCAGAGCGACAGCGAAGGATCTATTACCGTGGTGAGGAAGACGGTAAGACGTCATCAGGGTAATAGATTCTTCACTCCGTGCCACATTGCCGCTTCCCTGCTTTCTCACAAGGCATTCTTACCCCGTTCAGAATGACAATTGGATGAAAGAGCGTCATAATGAGGGAAACGTTAATCGTCATCCTGAACGAACGTGAAGGATCTGCCGCTGTGATGGAGAATACGGTAAAATGTCATCCAGAGCGACAGCGAAGGATCTATTACCGTAGTGAGGAAGGCGGTATGAAGATAAAAGCCATCAGCTGTGAGCTGTCAGCTGCAAGCTAAATATTCTTTTGCGGTTTGAGTCATTACGGCGAGCGAGTATCCTCAGCCGCACTGCGTGCGCCAGCTCCTTATGGATAAGGAGCCCCGCTGCATTCCATTTTCCTTTTTAAGGTATTTAATGCGAACCGGCATTTAGGAAAGAGTTCCAACGGTAAGAATAGGGATTGGGTAAGCCTCCTTGTTTATAAGGAGGTGGCCGGCGAAGCCGAACGGAGGATACTGGCTTGAGGGAGTGACGCGAAAGGTCAGAATGACGATTTTGGGAAAGCACGTCACTAACAATGGGGAACGGAAAATGTCATAATGAGGGAAACGTTAATCGTCATCCGAAAGCGAACGTGAAGGATCTGTACCTGTGGTGAGGAAGACGCAAAATATACTTGACCGAGACCTCTTTATATAAAAGCGCACAAAAGCTTCTCACGTTCAGGATATACTCCATGTTCTGCGAGAAGCTTTTTACATTTCATTCATTCCCCTGTCAGGCACTTCCGACCGGCTGCGCCGGACAGCAGAGAGAAATCAAAAACATGAGCCGCAATCCGCTGTCAGTTCATCCGATATTGGAAATTATTTCTTTTTTCCGCCGAGATAGGCCGCCATGACGTCGGGGTTCCCCGCCACTTCCGCAGCCGGTCCTTCCATAACGATTTTTCCCGTTTCCATGACATAAGCATAGTCGGCAATCTGCAGTGCTTTTCGTGCATTCTGTTCTACAAGAAGAACCGTTGTCCCCATTTTATTGATATCCTTGATGACATCAAAAATCTGCTGGACGACAAGAGGCGCCAGCCCCATGGATGGTTCATCAAGAAGCATGAGCTGCGGTCTTGCCATCATGGCACGGGCAATGGCGAGCATCTGCTGTTCTCCGCCGGAAAGGGTGCCGCCAAATTGTTTTTCCCTTTCCAGCAGCCGGGGAAAACGCTGGAAGACTTTCACCATATCTTCCCTGATTTCTGCCTTATCCTTTCTCTGGTATGCACCAAGTTCCAGATTTTCACGGACAGTCATGTTCTGAAGGATCTGCCGCCCTTCCGGCACAAGGACTACACCGGCATTCACGATATGGAACGACTTTTGTCCCGTGATGGATTTATCTTTGAAAAGTATCTCCCCTTCCAAGGGTTTCATGAGTCCCATGATGGTTTTCATCGTGGTGGACTTTCCCGCGCCGTTTGCTCCGATAAGGGTCACGATTTTCCCTTCAGGAACAGAGAGGCTGATGCCTTTCAGCGCCGTGATATTTCCATAGCCGGCGACAATATTCTTAAGCGTAAGCAGCATTATTCATCCTCCTTTCCGAGATAAGCCTCAATAACGGCAGGATCATTCTGTACTTCTTCGGGAACGCCTTCTGCCAGTTTTTCGCCGAAGTTGACGACAATCAGGCGGTCGCAGAGAGTCATCACAAGGTGCATATCATGCTCAATCAAAATAATGGTCGTTTTATAGGTTTCACGAATTCCACGGATGAGTTCCGTAAGAGCTGCTGTTTCGCTGTCATTCATGCCTGCTGCCGGTTCATCCAGGAGGATAAGTTTCGGATGGGCGGCAAGAGCACGCGCGATTTCCAGCTTTCTCTGCTTGCCGTAGGGCAGTTCCGTGGCAGGGCGGTCCGCATCCTGTTCCAGCCCCACAAAGCGGAGCAGTTCCATCGCTTCCTTTCGCGCTTCTTTTTCTTCTTTCTTCTGTGCACCTGTGTGGAGGATACTGGCAAGGAATCCTGCTTTTAAATGGTCATGCTGTCCGACAAGAATATTCTCCAGCACTGTCATCCCCGTGAAAAGGCGGATATTCTGGAACGTACGGGCAATACCCCCATTGATAATCTGATAGGGTTTCTTCCCGCTGATCGACTGTCCGTCAAAAAGGATATTCCCTTCAGAAACCGGATACACGCCTGTGATCAGGTTGAAAATCGTTGTTTTACCGGCGCCGTTCGGCCCGATGACACCGAATATTTCCCCTTTTTCCACTTGGAAGGACATATTCGATACCGCCGTAAGACCGCCGAAACGCTTCACTACATTCTGCATTTCAAGAAGCATCACTTTTCCCCTCCTTCCACGGGAACGGCCTTCTTTTTGCTGAAAAGCGAACCGATCCACTTCACCGCGTCATAAGAAAGAATACCGTCCGGACGGAAAGCCATGAGTGCCACAAGCATCACACCGTAGATGATATCCCTGTATTCCGCCAGGGAACGGAGCGATTCGGGAACGATAGTAAGCACTGCCGCGCCGAGGACAGGCCCCCACATGACATTGCTGCCGCCGAAAACTGTGTAGAGAAGCATATCCACCACACGGTGCCACGAGAAATCCGTCGGACTGATAAAGAATGTGACATGAGCGTACAAAGCGCCCGCTACTCCCGCAAAAAACGCGCTGAAGAGAAATCCCATCATTTTGTAATACACTACATTGATTCCCGACAGAGAAGCAGCGTACTCATCGGCCTTCACGGCTGCCATGGCACGGCCGATGCGGGAATGTTCCAGCCGGTACCAGAAGGAAATAATCAGCACCGTCAAAACCAGCAGCACCAGACACACAAGAAGCTGTCCGCCCGTCTGTGAATCTATTTCCAAAGCATCCAGGAGCCCCCAGTCGCTTGCATAATCGGAAAGGACACTTCCCATGGAAGGAATCCCCGAATAGCCGAGTGCGCCGTGAGTGATTTCCAGATTCAAGGCGATGACTCGGACCACTTCACCGAACCCCAGCGTGGCAATCGCCAGATACAGCCCGCGGAGACGGATCGTCGGCAGTCCGATAACCAGAGCCACAAGAACCGCCATGACACCGCCAAGGAAAATCCCTACGGGCATAGGTACGTGGTACTGCGCTGTCAGAATGGCGGACGTATACGCACCGAAACTCATCAGCCCGGCATTTCCCAAAGAAAGGATGCCCGTGCAGAGCGTCATGTAAATCGTCATAGCAAGGATAATATTGATGCAGACAAAGGTGAGAACCTGCAGAAAATATCCATTCAGCAAATCTTCCATTATGGCCTTCCTCCCTTCCCCGCTTTCGCAAAAAGTCCTTCCGGACGAATGAACAGAATTAAAATGATAAGGCCGAAGGCCACCGCGTCACGATAAGAAGAAGTACCGTAAGCCACGCTGAATACTTCGGCGATGCCGAGAATGAAACCACCTGCCATGGCGCCTTCCACATTGCCGAGACCGCCCATGATGAGCACCGCCAGCCCTTTCAGCCCCATTGACGTCCCCATCGTCGGTTCAATCGCGTTGAAAGAAAGTCCGATCAGTACGCCTGCCGCTGCACCGAGGGCAGAAGCCAGCATCACCGTCAACGTAATGATACGGCCCGTATTGATTCCAAGAAGACCGGCCGTCTCCGCATTTTCCGAAGTCGCCCGGATCGCCTTGCCCACCTTCGTCCGGTTCAGCATGATTGTGAGAAGAACCATGAGCACCACTGCCGTCCCCAAGCTGATAATCTGGATACCGGAAATTTTAAAGACTCCCATATCCATCAGTTCATTGCCGAACGCAGACGGGAACGAACGGGTCTGCGGCCCCCAGACCATAAGCGCCACACTTTCAAGAAATGTGGATACGCCGATCGTACTGATGAGCGGCGCCAGATGCGTCGCCTTATGCTTACGAAGCGGACGGAGCGCCAGCAGCTCCAGCCCGTACCCCAGAACCGCGCCCCCGATCATGGCGCCAGCCAATGCAGGGAAAATATTCATTCCCGCTTCCGTTACCAGAAGCAGGCCGATATAAGCGCCTATCATGAAAATTCCGCCATGCGCCATATTTACGATATTCAATACCCCGAAGACCAGAGTATATCCGATAGCAATAACCGCATAAGCGCTTCCCAGCGTCAGACCATTGACAAGCTGTTGAAAAAACACGATAACTTTCCCCCTTCTTGAGAAATATTTCTTTGCCCAAACCTCAGACAAAACTTTGCAAAAACCATAAAAGGACTAAAAACCGCCCCTGCCGCACGGCAGGACACCGATGCAGCAGGGGCGGAAATCTCCGCGGTACCACCCTGTATTTATCACTCTAAGGAAAAAGAGGCAGAACTTCCCGATAACAGAAAAGCCCCCACCTTCATTGCTGAAGATAGGGGCGAACAGTCGCGGTACCACCCTACATTATACTCTTAATCCTTCCTCCGTAACGTGGATAAACGCCATTTTTTACTTATTTCAAAAATGGAGCTCTCAGGCGATAAAAAATAACGGAATGTACCGGCTTGCACCCTCCGCCGGCTCTCTGTGCCATGGACCGCCATCTTTCCTGTCCTGATCATTGCCTGTATCCCCTTAACGCGGGTAACGCCGATGATTACTTCATTCATCCTCGGAACTCCCGGGCGAGCAGGCATCTGCTTTCGTATCGGTTCCCACCACTCCCGACTCTCTATGACGAACCTGTCAGATACGTTTCCCGTTCACAGTCCTTGGTTTTTGTTTGTGATGTCAATTATATGCTGAAATATTTCCACTGTCAAGGGAAATATTAAAACATCTTTTACTGATTGAACATGAAAAAGAATATGATAAGCATGATTTTGTTCAGTACTATCTGTTAATAGGGCTCCTCTTTCTCAACCACATTACAATATCATATGAGTTACTTATCATTCATTACCTCAAAGATGACTATTTCATGTTAAATACGCACCCAAGGCCAACAATTGGGAACTAATGCAATTAGTTCCCAATTCGTCACTCAAAGTGCAACGAAGAGTCTATTTCTACTATTCAATCGAAAAAACAAAAATTTATTGCACTCACAATCATATTCTAAAAGATATATGTTTTACTTACTATAATCTACAAAGGAACCCCAATACGAATTTCAGTCACAATACCATCCTCTAATTCAAAACCCATTTGTTCATAAGAATCGACCGCATTATACATTATGTTCTGGATATTCTTTTTTCGTATAGTGGGTACTACAATATTTCCATAATTTCCATGATTCCCACCAAAATCCGGTTGTCCATAGGCATTAATAACTTCCTGTTTTGTGGATCCTACGTGAATTCCCTCAGGTGTAGTAAATCCATTATCAGCTGATACCACAACCATTTCTACCTTTGACGAATCAAACGCACTACTTCCACCCATAGATATAACAACTGAGTTACCATAACCAATTACGCCAAAATACGTTTTACGTTTAGAGGAATATTGATATGGATGCAGTACCTTGCAGGAACCATAAATTCTTTCCACATCTCCCTTAGTCATTCCCGACACAATTCCTCCCAGAGCAATTGAATTCAACGGAACTGCCGCCATAGCAATTTCTCCCACACATAATATCGACGCTAAAATAAACAAAAATTTCCCTCTCATAGAGTATCCCTCCTTTCAAAATATGATATTCATCTCTTAACCATTGTCGCTTTCCTTTTCCTTGCGGATGACATCATGGGCGCCGCCCTCCACGATGGAAGTCGCGGAAACCAGCGTAAGCTTCGCTTTCTTCTGGAGTTCGGCAATCGTGAGCGCACCGCAGTTGCACATCGTAGCCCTCACCTTGCTGCAGGTTTTAGCCACATTCTCCTTGAGCGATCCTGCATAAGGAACATAAGAATCCACGCCTTCCTCAAACTGGAGTTTTTTGTCCCCGCCCAAATCATATCTGGCCCAGTTACGCGCACGGTTTGAACCTTCCCCCCAGTATTCCTTCACCACAGTACCACCCACTGTACGCTTCTGCGTGGGAGACTCGTCGAAACGGGCAAAATAACGGCCCAGCATGACAAAATCGGCACCCATCGCCAGCGCCAGCGTGATGTGATGATCATAGACAATGCCGCCGTCAGAGCAGACCGGCACATACACGCCCGTCCGTTCATAGTATTCATCCCTTGCCTGGCAGACTTCAATCAAAGATGTCGCCTGCCCGCGGCCAATCCCCTTTGTTTCACGGGTAATACAGATGGAACCGCCGCCGATGCCGACCTTTACGAAATCGGCACCCGCCTCCGCAAGGAACAGGAATCCTTCGCGATCCACCACATTGCCCGCGCCGACCTTCACACTGTCGCCGTACTTTTCGCGAATCCATTGGATAGTCATCTTCTGCCATTCGGAAAACCCTTCCGAAGAATCAATACAGAGCACGTCCGCCCCTGCATTGACAAGAAGCGGCACACGCTGCTCATAATCACGGGAATTAATACCGGCGCCCACGATAAAACGCTTTTCTGCATCCAGCATTTCATCAGGATTCTCACGATGAGAGTCATAATCCTTGCGGAAAACGAAACCGTAAAGGCGGCCATCTTCATAAAGGACGGGAAGGGAATTGATTTTATTGTCCCAGATAATATCATTGGCTTCGGAAAGTGTGATGCCGAACCCAGCAGTGACCAGCTTTTCAAGAGGCGTCATAAAATCGGCAATCTTCTCGCTGCGGTCCATACGGCTCACACGGTAATCACGGCTCGATACGATCCCCACCAATTTCCCGTTCGGTGTACCGTCCTCTGTAATCGCCACCGTGGAATGCCCCGTCTTTTCCTTCAGCGCAAGGATATCCGCCAGCGTATTCACAGGAGCCAGATTGGAATCGCTGAATACGAACCCCGCTTTCTTCGCCTTCACACGAGCCACCATCGCCGCTTCATCCTCCGGCGTCTGTGAACCGTAAATAAAAGAAACGCCGCCGTTACGCGCCAATTCTACCGCCAGCCTCTCACCGGAAACCGCCTGCATGATGGCGGACACCATGGGAATCGCCAGCTCAATAGCAGGCTCCTCTCCTTTTTTGAACTTCACCAGCGGCGTCTTAAGAGAAACATTCGCCGGAATACATTCACATGAAGAATATCCGGGAATCAGAAGATATTCATTAAAAGTATGTGACGGTTCATTGATATAAGTTGCCATCATGTCCTCCTTCGGCAAAGAAATATAAAAGCGGTTATAGATTTTTACTATTATAGCCAAAAAAGCGGGGTAAATAAAGGGGGAAACATAATTTTAATCTCCTTCTGCTTATTTTATTACGCACCGCTGATTCGTTATCTGAAAACTGTCCCCGCACAGACATCCATAGCCGCCGGAGCAAGTTGTTTCACTCATTTTTACGCGTCACTCCGTCCCTTTAAAAATGGTTCACTTGCCTTCTTATGAACAAGTACACGCATCCATTCTAACCTTTCGTGTCACTCCCCCAAGCCAGTATCCTCCGTCCGGCTTCGCCGGCCACCTCCTTATAAACAAGGAGGCTTACCCAACCCCTATTCTTATCGTTGGAACTCTTTCCTAAATACCGGTTCGCATTAAATACTTAAAAAAGGAAAATGGAATGCAGCGGGGCTCCTTATCCATAAGGAGTTGGCGCACGCAGTGCGGCTGAGGATACTCGCTCGCCGTGATGACTCAAACCGCAAAAGAATATTTAGCTTGCAGCTGACAGCTAACGGCTATCAGCTAACAGCCAGTAGCTGATTCAAACACATACAAAAAAGACCTCTTTCGAGGTCTTTTTCATTAGTTCTATTTCCGATAACCCAAGTATTAGAACTTGTAGTTCAGAGAAACAGTCCATGCATCATCTACATCAAGATCCTGATTATTCTTTTCGCCTTTAACATCAAATGCATATTCACCGTGGAGATAAACATTCTTCTGGAGAGTGACGTCAGCCATAGCATTCCAGAATGTTACATTGTCTGCATAAAGTCCCTTGTTCTTCTTGCTGGAAGTCAAAGTAGACAGGACATCAGTCTGAAGTCCGGTACCGCCGAAGTATACTCCAGCATCTACATCATTGTAAGCCAGGCTCAAAGCGAAAGAACCCGGTTTTTTCAGATCCATCTTGCCATAGCCGATCCCTGCGTTCCAAGCCCGATCATAGTCATGATCAACACTTGTGTTCTTCCAGTATTCACCGAATACACGGAAATCACCCACATTAAAGCCGAGATTAGCGCCGATCAGATTGTCATGATCTTCTCCAACAAATCTGACATAATCTACACCCAGATCTACAACATTCAGCTTGCCGTTTGCTTTTGCAAAGAACATATTTTTGTCAAGAATATTTTCGATAGGATTTGCTACTCCATCATAATCAGAAGTATTGAACTGTCCATAACCTACGGTTACACCGGCTTTACTACCGTTATAGGAAAGCTGTGCGCCGTCATAGCCTTTTCCATCACCATAGAGCCAGCCACCCTGGTTACCGAAAGTAATCGGCTGACGGCCGAGTCTTACAGCGAAGTCACCAAAGTTGTGGTTAACGAAAATCTGATCAGCCTTAACTGCCGCATCTTTATCATCTTTAAAATTCATGGTTGCGCTGAAACGAGTCTGTGCATAGGTGCTGTCGTTAACAGCCGCCTTTGCAACGATACGGATACGACCATCGTAGTTATCATCATTAAGAGCTTTGTCCTGATAACGCATACGGGCGTCGCCGGACCAGGAAATGTTGCCGACTTTCTTTTCCAGGTTGCTTACGCGGACGCCGAGGTTCGCCAGTTCATCAGCATATTCCCCTGCCAGTTTGTCCAGGGTTGCTTTCTGTTCTGCATTCAGCTGGTCTTCACGAGCCATCAGACGGGCGATAACCTGCGCCAGTTCATAACGGGTCATGTTTCTTTCGCCCTTGAATGTACCGTCCGGATAGCCTTCTACAACGCCCTGATCAGAGAGATCGGACACTGCCTGATAAGCCCAGTCATCAGGGGATACATCAGAGAACGGATTTGCAGCGTATGCGGATACGCCTGCGGTGAGTGCAGCAACTGCTGCGATTGCGAGAATCTTTTTCATTATTCTTGCTCCTTCCGAAAAATAAATTGTCCCTTTGGAATGGAGTTCCGGAAGAATCTTGCACGAGTGACCGTGTTTCCTCTGCGTTTCTTCATTACCCCATAAGCAGCATAGCGGGACATGCCCCTGCTGCTTACCTGCAATTTAACACATCAGAATTTTTTTTGCAAGAACTCTGAAACTCTTCGAAGAAATCTACCTTAATTTATTTTCTCTATTTCCATTAGAATAAATTAAGTATCCTCTTTTATTATTTTAATCACAAAGGACACTAACTTTTGTATAAGTAGATTTTATCGTATAATCACAGCTCTTTCTTCTCATGGTATATTTCTCACTGTTTTTTCATCTTCCTCCCTTTTTTCGAACGCAAGTCGGTTATAGTTTTTTTCTTTTACATGAGGCCCTTTTCCTTTATAGCACCTTAATCGTCACTCTGAATGACGCCTTACCGCATTCCTCACCACAGTAACAGATTCTTCACGTCCGCTTATGATGACGATTAACGTTTCCCTCATTATGGCAGCAGATCCTTTGCTGTTGTTTCGTATGACACCTAACGGAAATCATATGCTTCGGCTTTTAACTCACAGCTAACAGCCGATAACTAACAGCTTATAGCTTTTATCCTCTTACCGCCTTCCTCACCACGATAGCAGATCCTTCACATTCGTTCAGCCTGACGCCTTACCGTCCTATACAAGAACCATGGATTCGGCCGCCGGAAGGAGCTCGCTGGCGCACGTAGTGCGATTGAGGATACTCGTTTGTCGTTAATGATTTAAACCGTAAAAGAATAGTTAGCTTGCAGCTGACAGCTGACAGCCCACAGCTAACGGCTATCAGCTAACGGCTATCAGCCAACAGCTAATCAAACACATACAAAAAAGACCCCTTTCGAGGTCTTTTTCATTGCCTTTATCCCTTGAACACAAGTATTAGAAGTTGTAGTTCAAAGATACGGTAGCAAGATCATCATAATCTACATTGTCATCTGTCTTCACATTGAATGCATACTCACCGTGGAGGCGGACATTCTTTGCCAGAACGACATCAGCATTGGCCAGCCAGAATTTGCTGTCCACATTAAGAAGGGAGCTGGCCGGGAATGCGGTGTAAGTGCTGCCGCCGAAATAAGCGCCGGCTTCATTCCTTACATACTGGGCGGCTACTCTGAAGGTGCCCGGTTTTTTCAGGTTATAGTGTCCGAAACCGAGGCCTGCTGTCCACATCTGCGGATCACCGGCAGGTTTTGTATTCTTGTAAAAATCACCAAATACATCAACTGCGTCAGTTACGCCTACGGTCAGGCCAGCGCCCCAGATAGATTTTTTATCAGCATCAGCTGCACCGACAGTCTTAATGTATTCCGCGTCATAGCCGATACGGCCGGTCTTGCCATAAAGACGGGCATAAACGGTATCATCTTTCTTCTGTCCGTAATCATTAATCCATGTATTCATACGGCCATAACCTGCTTCCAGCGTCAATTTGCTGTCACCGATGAAAAGCTGCGCGCCGTCAAAGAAATCATCATAGTACATACCGGTCTGACCAAGGGTAAGGAAGTTGCGCCCCAAGTTCATGCCGACTTTATCACCGAACTGATGATGCACAAAAAGCACATCCATCTTTGTATTCGCATCCGCATTGTCTTTGAAGTTCATGTTGCTGGTGAAACGGCCACGTACATAGGTGCTGTCATTCACTTGTGCCTTGGCATTGATACGCATACGGCCATCCCATCCATCAGCTTTTCTGGAGCCGTCTGTATTGTATCCTTTTTCTTTCCAGCGCATGCGGGCATCACCGAACCAAGAAATGTTGCCGACTTTCTTTTCCAGGTTGCTTACGCGGACACCAAGGTTTGCCAGTTCATCTGCGTATTCCCCTGCCAGTTTATCCAGGGTTGCTTTCTGTTCAGCATTCAGCTGGTCTTCACGAGCCATCAGACGGGCGATAACCTGCGCCAATTCATAACGGGTCATGTTTCTTTCGCCTTTGAATGTACCATCCGGATAGCCTTCTACAACGCCCTGATCGGAGAGATCGGACACTGCCTGATAAGCCCAGTCATCAGGGGATACATCAGAGAACGGATTTGCAGCGTATGCGGATACGCCTGCGGTGAGTGCAGCTGCTGCTGCGATTGCGAGAATCTTTTTCATTATTCTTGCTCCTTCCGAAAAATAATAGTGTCCTCGTATTATTAAGTAAGTCAAGCAAATCGCTTGATCATATGCTCCGGAAGGAGTATACGGTATACTGTTTTGAGATACTGTGGATTGGTCACATGCTGCGCTACCA
>CEAO01009486.1_pt1 | contig 140347 bp, 87 predicted proteins | sample 557631 | NCBI WGS metagenome assembly CEAO01 (sample SAMEA3182049, study PRJEB8094) | gut metagenome | biome: human; feature: gut; material: Stool; isolation source: human stools | place: Canada | collected 2012-02-08 | reverse complement strand
GACGAGCAGTCGATCGACGACGATCTTTCGACCTACTCGTCGCACCTGCTCAACATGAAGAACATGCTGGCCGGAGCCTCCTCCGCGACGCTGGTGCTGATCGACGAATTCGGGTCGGGTACCGAGCCGGTCATCGGCGGCGCCATCGCCGAAGCCATCCTCGAACGCCTGCTGGCCAAGGGGTGCTACGGTGTTATCACGACCCATTACGCCAATATCAAGTATTATGCGTCGAACACCGAAGGCATCGCCAACGGCGCCATGATGTTCGACGTGCAGCATATCAGGCCGCTGTTCCGGCTCGAAACGGGCAAGCCCGGCAGTTCGTTCGCCGTGGAGATCGCCCGCAAGATCGGCCTGCCGGAAGAGATTATCCGCATTGCGGGCGAGAAGGCCGGCAGCGACCATATCAACATCGAAAAGCAGCTGCGCGAAATCGCCCGTGACAAACATTACTGGGAACAGAAACGCGACCGCATCCGCCTGACGGACCGCAAGGTCGAAGAGCTGGAGCAGACTTACGCCGAGCAGCTGGCGAAGATCAAGTCCGAGCGGCAGGAGATTCTGAAAAAGGCCAAGCAGGAGGCCCAGCGGCTGATCGCCGACGCCAACAAGCAGATCGAGAATACGATCAGGACCATCCGCGAAGCGCAGGCCGAAAAAGAGCTGACGCGGCTGGCGCGCCGTGAGCTGGACGACTTCCGCGATGCGGTCGAGCAGGCCGATACGGCCGAGAAGGACGCGCAGGTGGCCCGTGAGATCGAGCGCATCGAACGCCGCCGCCAGCGGCGCATCGAGCGCAAAACCCAGCGCGGCGAAGCGCAGGCGGCGGCCGCCGCCCCCGAACCGCCCAAACCCCGCGAGGTCGAACCCGGTTCCAAGGTCCGCATGGCCGGGCAGGATATGGTCGGCGTGGTGCAGTCGGTCAAGGGGAAGAAAGTGCAGGTCGCCTTCGGTCAGATACTTACTACGGTAGACAAGAAACTGCTGACCGTGGTGTCGAACAGCGAGTTCCGCGAAGCGACGCGCCCGCAGACGGCCCGTACGGTGGTCTCGGTCGATATTTCGGCCCGCAAACTCAATTTCAGGGACCATATCGACGTGCGGGGCATGCGCGCCGCCGAAGCGCTGGACGCCGTGCAGGATTTCGTCGATGACGCCTTGATGGTGGGCGTGGGGTCGGTTTCGATTCTCCACGGCAAGGGTACGGGGGCCTTGAAGGAGGAGATCCGCCGCTATCTGCGCACGGTCCCTGAGGTCGAAAGCGCCAAGGACGAGCATGCCGACCGCGGCGGGGCGGGCATTACGATCGTGACTTTTAAGATGGACTGACGATTTTTCGCGGCGTTCCGGCCGAATGCGGGGCAGATGCCTACAGACCGCAGGGCGGACGGAACGGAAAAATGATAAGAGGATGAATTACAGACTTTCACGTATTGCCGCCATTTGCGGCGGAAAGTTTTCGGGCTGCGATTCCGAGGTGCGGTCGGTCGTTACCGACAGCCGTTCGCTTTCGTGCGAGCTGGGGTGCCGCCCGATGTTCGTCGCCATGCGCGGCGCGAACCACGATTCGCATGATTTCATCGCCGGCATGCAGAGCCGGGGCGTGCGTGCGTTCCTCGTCGAGCGGGGTGTCGAAGCCTCCTCGTGCACCGGGGAGTGCGGTTTCGTGCAGGTGGACAACGCCATCGAAGCCCTTCAGCGGCTGGCGGCCTATCACCGGGCGCAGTTCCGGGGTACGGTGGTCGGCATCACAGGCTCGAACGGCAAGACCGTCATCAAGGAGTGGATCGCCGAGGAGCTGCCCGAAGGCATGAAATATTACCGTTCGCCGAAGAGTTACAATTCGCAGCTGGGCGTACCGCTTTCGGTGCTGATGCTGGAGGGCGACGAGGAGCTGGCGATTTTCGAAGCGGGCATCTCGAAGCCCGGCGAGATGGAGCGGCTCGAACGCATCATCCGCCCCGACGCGGTGATCTTCACTTCGATCGGCGACGCCCATCAGGAGAATTTTATCAATCTGGAACAGAAATGCGACGAGAAGATGATTCTCGCCCGCAGCGCTTCCAAAATCATCTACCACAGCTATTACGAGCCGCTGGGCCGTATGGTCGCGGCGCATTTCGCCGACCGCCGTCCCGTCGATGCCGCCGCGTATCCCGAAGTGCCCGAATCGGTCATAGGCAACGCCGCTTCGCGCCGCAACGCCCAGATCGTCGAGGCGTTCTGCGATGCGATGCATTATCCCGCCCCTTCGTTCGCCGCGGCTCCTTCGGTGGCGATGCGTCTCGAAGTGAAGGAGGGCATCAACGACTCGATACTTATCAACGACGCCTACAACCTTGACCTCAATTCGCTGGCGCTGGCGTTGGACTACCTGCACAGCGTGGCGCTGAGCCGCCGCCGTACGCTCGTGCTGTCGGACATTTCGCAGAGCGGTCTCACGGACGACGAGCTTTACAGCCGCGTGGCGGGCATGGTCGCACGCGCCGGAATCGATTTCCTGATCGGTATCGGTCCCCGCCTGAAACGCTATGCCGCGCTGTTCGCCTGCGACAAGGAGTTCTTTACGGCTACCGACGAATGCGTCGCGCGCATCAACCGCGACGCCGTGGCCGGGCGTGCGATCCTGTTGAAAGGCGCACGCGATTTCCGTTTCGAAAAACTGGTGCACCTGCTCTCCCGCAAAAGTCATACGACGGTGCTGGAGGTCGATCTCGACGCCATGATTCATAATCTCAACTATTTCCGGTCGAAGCTGAGCTTCGGGACCCGGCTCGTGGCGATGGTCAAAGCCGGTTCGTACGGCGCGGGCGATTTCGAAGTCGCGCAGATGCTTCAGCATCAGGGGGTGGACTATCTCGCCGTGGCGTTCGCCGATGAGGGCGTACTGCTGCGCGAGCGGGGGATTTCGATGCCGATCGTGGTGCTCAACGCCGATGCTGACAGCTTCGACGTGATGATCGCCAACCGGCTCGAACCCGAAATCTACAGTTTCCACTCGCTCGGCGCTTTCGCCGACGCCGTGACGCACGCGGGCGAAACCCGTTATCCGATTCATGTCAAGTTGGATACGGGCATGCACCGGCTGGGGTTCGTGGAGCAGGAGATCGCGCAGTTGTGCGCGACGCTCGCTGCGACGCCGCAGGTCAAGGCGGCTTCGGTCTTCTCGCACCTCAACTGCGCCGACATGCCCGAAGAGGATGCCTATACGCGGGCGCAGATCGCCCTCTACGACCGCATGAGCGCGCAGCTCGCCGCCTCGCTGCCTTATCCGGTCATCCGCCATGCGGCCAATTCGGCCGCCATCGAGCGCTTCCCCGAAGCGCAGTTCGACATGTGCCGTCTGGGGCTGGGGCTTTACGGCTTCGGGTTCCGGCACAACGACGCCCTGCGTCCCGTCTCGACGCTCAAAACCCGCATCGTGCAAATCAAACGCCTGCCTGCGGGCGATGCGGTGGGGTATGGCCGCGCCGGGAAGCTCACGCGGCCGACTACTACGGCCACGATACCGATCGGCTATGCCGACGGGCTGGACCGGCATCTGGGCTGCGGCCGCTGGTCGGTGCTCGTGGCCGGACAGCCTGCGCCGATCATCGGCCGGGTCTGCATGGACAGCTGCATGATCGACATTACGGACATTCCCGGCGTGAAGGAGGGCGACGAAGTGTCGGTCTTCTCGCCCGTGCCGGGCAACGACCTCGAAACGATGGCCCGTGTGCTCGATACGATCTCGTATGAAATCATGACCTCGGTTTCGGGACGTGTGAAACGCATCTATCTCAAGGAATAACGGGATGAAGTGCTACGACTGCGGCGGCCTGATCGCGCCCGGAGCGGACAAATGTCCCGCCTGCAACTGTCCGGCGGAGAGGATGCAGGCCGTGAAGTGTCTCGAAACCCGCCTGCTGACGGCCCGCGTCGAAGCGGAGTCGGCCCTCGACCAGCTGGGCCGGGCGAAGGTCGCGATGCTCTGCGCCGCGTTTTTCGCGCTTGTCGGCGGCGTGGTCGTGCTGGTGCATGCCGGGGGCGACGCGACGATGCGGGCCGTCGGGATTTTCATGGCTGCGCTGGCATGCGTCTACGCGGCACTGGCCTTTCTTGTCCGGAAAGCTCCGCTGACGCTTTCGATCGCGGGATTTCTGCTCAGCTGGCTCTGTCTCGGCGGGTTGCCCGGTCTGGTGATCGTCGGGGCCATGGCGCTGAGTCTCTGGTTCGCCGTGCAGTATGTCCGCATTACGAACCGTGTCGGATTGTTGGAACGAAAAATCGCTGAACTGAAAAAATGTACGGAACACTCTATCTGATCCCGTGTCCGATCTCGGACGAAACGGCGCCGTGGGACGTGCTGCCCGCAGCCAACCGCGCCGTTATGGATTCGCTCGACTATTTTATCGTCGAGAATACTCGCACGGCGCGGCGGTTTCTGTCGAAAGCGGGCGCGGCGCGCCCGATCGACACGCTCTGCTTCCGCGAACTGAACGAACATACCGTCGCCGGGCGTGAGGTCGAAGAGCTGGTGAAACCGCTCGTCGAGGGGCGTTCGGCGGGCGTGATTTCCGAAGCGGGCGTGCCGGGCGTCGCCGATCCGGGGGCGCTGGTGGTCGAAGCCTGCCACCGCCGCGGAATCCGTGTCGTGCCGCTCGTCGGACCTTCGTCGATCGTCATGGCGGTCATGGCGTCGGGGCTTAACGGACAGTCGTTCGCTTTCAACGGCTATCTGCCCGTCAAACCGCCCGAACGGGTGCAGGCGATCCGCCGTTTCGAACGCCGCGCGCACGCCGAAGGCCAGTCGCAGCTCTTCATCGAGGCCCCGTACCGCAACGTCAAGCTGATGGAGCAGCTGTTGCAGACCCTTGCGCCCGAAACGCGGCTGACGGTGGCCATGGACATCACGGCTCCCGGCGAATTCATCCGCACGCTCCGCGTCCGCGAATGGCGTGCCGCCGAACTGCCCGCGATGAACAAACGCCCTGCTATTTTCATCATCGGATAGGCCCTTCCGGAGGTTGGTATACAATTTGATCGACTATAAGACGGAAAATCTGAAAAACAACTATATATGAAAAAGGAAAAAGCTTATAATGAAGCCATTAACGGCGACGAAGGGTTCGAGCCGGGCGACGGTTATCCCTCGTGCGACGGCGAACCCTGTGCCAATGTGTCAGACGAGCCGCAGGACGGGACTGACACAATGGCAGACGCGACCGACAGCGGCGCCGCACCCGATTTAGCGGCGGCAGTCGCCGAATGGCAGGATAAATACATCCGTCTGCAGGCCGAGTTCGACAACTACCGCAAGCGTACGCTCAAGGAGAAGATGGATCTGGTGCAGACCGGAGGCCGCGACGTCTTGCTGGCGATGCTTCCCGTGCGCGACGACGTGCAGCGGGCGGTCGATGCCATGCAGAAAAGCGACGATATCGAAGCGCTGCGCGCCGGCGTGAACCTGATATCGCAGAAATTTACCGAAACCCTGCGTCAGAAGGGCGTGACCGAGATCGACGTCAAGGGCCGGGAGTTCGACGCCGACCTATGCGAGGCCGTGGCCAAGTTCGCCGCCGGAGAGGATATGCAGGGCAAGGTCGTAGACGTCGTCCAGACCGGCTACATGCTGGGCGACAAGGTGCTGCGTTTTGCAAAAGTCGTTGTAGGAGAGTGAGAAGATGGCTGAAAAGAGGGATTACTACGAAGTGCTGGGCGTCCAGAAGAACGCTAACGCCGACGAAATAAAGAAGGCCTACCGCAAGGCTGCCATTCAGTATCACCCGGACAAGAATCCGGGCGACAAGCAGGCCGAGGAGAAATTCAAGGAGGCAGCAGAAGCCTACGACGTGTTGTCGAACCCCGACAAGCGTGCCCGTTACGACCAGTTCGGCCATGCCGGCATGAGCGGCGCGGCAGGCGGCGGAGGCGGTTTCGGCGGCTTCAGCGGCGGAGGCTTCTCGATGGAGGATATTTTCTCACAGTTCGGCGATATTTTCGGCGGACATTTCGGCGGGGGCGGGTTCCGTTCGTCGTCGTCCGGCGGCCGGCGCGTGAACCGCGGCTCCGATATCCGCATCAAGGTCAGGCTGACGCTGGCCGAGATCGCCAACGGCGTCACCAAGAAGCTCAAGATCAACAAGACCGTCGCCTGCGACAAGTGCGGCGGCACGGGAGCCAAGGACGCCGATTCCTATTCGACCTGCTCGACGTGTAACGGCACGGGCCATGTGACGCGCGTCGAAAACACCTTTTTCGGCCGCATGCAGACCCAGAGTGTGTGCCCGACCTGCGGCGGTACGGGCAAGGTCATCACTTCGCCCTGCGACAAGTGCAAGGGCGAAGGCACCGTCCGCGGTTCGGAGGTCGTGGAGATCAAGATTCCGGCCGGCGTGGGCGAGGGCATGATGCTCACCGTCACGGGCAAGGGCAACGCCGCGCGCCACGGCGGCGTCAACGGCGACTTGCAAGTGCTGATCGAAGAGGAGCCGCATCCCGAACTGATGCGCGACGGCAACGACCTGATTCACAACCTCAATATCACCGTGACGCTGGCTCTGCTGGGCGGTACGGTCGAGGTGCCGACGGTAGACGGCCGCGCCAAGATCAAGATCGCTCCGGGAACGCATGCCGGCAAGGTGCTGCGTCTGGGCGGCAAGGGTTTGCCCGACGTGAACGGTTACGGCCGCGGCGACGAGCTGGTCGTGGTGGACATCACCATTCCGTCGAAACTCAATGCCGAGGAGAAGCGGCTGGTCGAGGAGTTGTCCCGGCAGCCCGGTTTCCAGAAAGCCGACTCGGTCAAAAACCAGAATATTTTCGAGCGGATGAAGAGTTTCTTCCGTTAGGAAACGATACGGTTTCGTCTCTACGGCGGAGTGCTGAATACCCCTGCGGGTTCCGGCATTCCGCCGTATTGGCAGATCGGGAGCCGCCCCGGCCGCAACCCGCTTCCCGCGCGCGGCGGACGCATGCGTCCGTGCCGGAAAAAGGAATTCGGGGCAATAAAATTGCGGAAGAATTCGTATCTTTACAAAAAAATAGGAGGACACGCCATGTTAGGTTTCACCCCGTTCAAGAAGCACGCGAACAAATTCAATTACATACCGCGTTATTACGACCCCGAAAAGGAGGCGCGCGAACAGCGCCGCGCCGAGCTTCGGGGCGAAAGAGCCGAAGACGCCGGCGGCGAATACCGCCCCGGACAATATATCCGCACCCAGCGCGATGCGCGCGCCGCACGCCGTTCCAAGGAGGAGAAGACGGGCCGCGACCGCATTTGGAAGATGGCCGTAGGCGCGGTTCTGGTGCTGCTGTTCATCTATATCCTCTATCCGAGGCTTGCCGACGTTTTCCTGCGGGCGCGGACCTCGGCCCCGGCGCAGACCGAAGCGGCGGGCGCCGAAGAGTCGGTGCGGCGCAACGGACTCGACCAGTCGGGCATTTCCGACGTCGAGTGGCAGGAGCAGCCTATCACGGTGGTACCCAACGATTATCAGGAGTAGATGGCAGATAAGATCAGATTATTACCGGAGGTCGTAGCCAATCAGATCGCGGCGGGCGAGGTCGTCAACCGTCCCGCCTCGGTGGTCAAGGAGATGATGGAGAATGCGATCGACGCAGGCGCACGCACCGTAAAGGTCAATTTCCGCGACGGCGGCAAGGACCTGATTCAGATCGTGGACGACGGCTGCGGCATGTCGCCCATCGACGCGCGCATGGCTTTCGACCGCCACGCCACGAGCAAGATAACCTCCGTGGACGATATTTACGCACTCAATACTTTCGGTTTCCGCGGCGAAGCGCTGGCTTCGATCGCCGCCGTGGCGCAGGTCGAACTGCGGACGCGGCAGGAGGGCGACGAAGTCGGCACGCAGACCGAGATCAACGGCGGCCAGTTCGCCGGACAGACCCCGGTGATGTGTCCCGCAGGGTCGCAGTTTTTCGTGCGCAACCTTTTCTACAATGTCCCGGCCCGCCGCCGTTTTCTGGACAAGAGCACCACGTCGGCGGCGCAGATCAAGTCGGAATTCCAGCGTGTGGCGTTGTGCAATCCGCAGATCGCCTTCGAGCTATACGCCAACGACGCCTCGGTCTATACGCTGGGTGCGGCGTCGCTCGCCGGACGTATCGTCGATGTGGTGGGACGCCATATCAAGCAGAATCTGCTGGAGGTCGAGGCCGACACTTCGATCGCCCGCATCGAAGGCTACATCGGCCGTCCCGCCGCCGCCAAACGGCGCAACGGCGAACAGTACCTCTTCGTAAACGGCCGCTATTTCAAGAGTTCGTACCTCACGAGCGCCATCATGAAGGCGTACGAGAAGCTGATTCCCGAAAGCAGTTCGCCGTCGTATTTCCTCTACCTGACGATCGACCCGTCGCGCATCGACGTCAATGTCCACCCGCAGAAAACCGAGGTGAAATTCGCCGACGAGGAGGCCGTGTGGCAGATCGTGAACGCCGCCGTGCGCGAAACGCTCGCCAAGACGGGCGCCGTGCCGCTGATGGATTTCGACCGCGAAGGCATCGTCGAGATTCCGGTGCTGACCAAAGGGGCGGTCTACAGCGAGCCGCGGGCCATGTCCAACAGCGAATACAATCCTTTCCGCGAAGAGTACATCGACCCGTCGGCGCCCGATCCGAACGTCGATTTCGCCGGATTCGACGTGCCGTTCAGCGACAACGGCCAAACTCTCTCCGACAATGCCGGCGCGGGCTTCGCTCCGCGCGGCGGAGGACGCGGTTCGGGTGTCGCTTTGCCGGGCGGCCTGCGCAGCGCCGGGGGCGGGGGATTTCCTGCGGCCGGCAGCGGCGCCGACGAATTTTCGATTCCCTCTGCGGCGGACGACGCCTTCGAGGATTTCGTGTCGGGCGGGGGCTTCGAAGTGACTTCGGAGAGCGGTTTCGATGCCAGCGAGCTAGAATTCATCCCCTCCGAAGCGACGGTCGAGCAACAGCGTCTCGACGTTGACGGGCGGCCCGAATTTACCGATCCGCTGCCGCTCGGAGGCGGCTATGTCGCCGCCCTGCTGGGCGGACGGTTCGTGGTGGTGGACGTGCGCCGCGCCCGTGAACGGATACTTTACGAAGACTACCTGAAGATGCTCGGCAGCGGTTCGTCGGTGAGTCAGCAGCTGCTGTTTCCCGAACGGCTGGTGCTTTCGGACAGCGAATACGCCCTGCTCGAAGAGAATGCCGTCGAATTCGCATCGCTGGGCTTCGATCTCGATTTTCAGGGCGACTGCGCCGTCGAGGTGAAGGGCACGCCGGCCGACATGCCTGCCGACTCGGTGGACCAGCTGCTTTACGAACTGCTGCAGGCCTTCTCGACGCCCGTGTCGCTGGCCGACGTGCGGCGCGAGAAGATCGCCGCCGTGATGGCGCGCGGAGCCGCGAAGCAGACTGCGCGCCTCATGTCGCGCGACGAAGCCGCCGCACTGCTCGCGCGGCTGGCCGCTTCGGGCAATTTCAGCTTTTCGCCATCGGGCAAAGCCATAACCGCCGAGATAACCGTCGAAGATATCCGGGCCAAGTTGGGATAATCCGGCGGAAAAACGTACATTTGCATAAATTTTCGGCGCCCTGATCCGGCCGGCTCCATGCGGCTTGTTTCCGGGGCGGAAAATTGAAAACCGCTCCCCGCATGATCGGGTTTGCGAATGCAGGCCGGGCCGCGTTTGCAGCCCTGAGAGACGGGACGGGGAGAAAACCGCAACGAAACTGAAAAAAGATAATTTATGAACAGGAATTATTTCCAGACGCCCCCGGTGGTGTTGAATCTGATAATCATCAACGTCCTGATCTTCATGGCCACGGCGTTGCTGCCGAAGGCGGGCAATGCGATCATGGAGTACTGCGCCCTGTCGCTCGGTACGCCGTTTTTCCATGTCTATCAGTTCATCACCTACATGTTCCTGCATGCCAATTTCGAACATATCTTCTTCAACATGTTCGCTCTCTGGATGTTCGGGCGTACGCTGGAGTATGAATTGGGGCAGAAACGCTTTCTGACCTATTACATGGTCTGCGGCATCGGCGCGGCGCTTATCCAATACCTGACGGCACTGGCCTTCGGCGAATTCCCGCTGGTGCTGGTCGGCGCTTCGGGCGCCGTGATGGGACTGCTGCTGGCCTTCGGTGTCCTGCACCCCAATGCGGTCATCATGCTGCTGATTCCCCCGATTCCGATGAAGGCCAAATGGTTCGTTGTCATCTACGGTGTGATCGAACTGTTCTTGGGCTGGCGCGGCGTGGGCAATGTGGCGCATTTCGCCCATGTGGGAGGCATGTTGTGGGGCTTCCTGCTGCTTCAATGGTGGAAACAGCGGGGCATAATCCGTTTCTGACCCTATGTCCGAGACCTATTACAGCGGTTATGACAGCGACCGCGGCCGTAAGCCGCGGCGCAGTCTGTTGCTGCGGCTGCTCGATCTGCTGATGACGCTCCTGACGGCCGTAACGGCCGTTACGATGGTCGTCACCTTTTTCGTCCCCTACGTCGATCCGGGCCGGGTGTGGTTCTTCCCCGTGCTGGGGCTGGCCGCACCGGCGGTCTATGTCGTCACGGTTGTGCTGGCGCTCTATTGGATCATCCGCTGGCGGCTGGTGCGGGCCGGAATCATGGTCGCGCTGGTGGTCGTCGGGCTTTTCAAGGTGTCGCTTTTCTACAGACCTGAGTTCCGCCGTAATTACGGCGACGAGAGGTACGACCGCCGCGCCTTCAAGGTGATGACCTATAACGTGCGGGGATTCTACGGCGAGAACGGACTCAGCAGCGTGGGAGACGTGCTGCAGTTGATCGGCGACCATAATCCCGATATCATCTGCCTGCAGGAGTTCAACGCGCGGCTGGCCGGGCAGTCCGACGAGTTCGCATTGCTGGACGAGAAGTACGAAAGCGCTGTTTTCGGACGTACGCAGGCGCCCGATTCGCTTTACGGCGCGCCGCTGGTGATCCTGAGCAAATACCGCATCCTGCGCTCCGGCGTCGTACTGACCCCCGGCACCTCGGTCTGGGCCGATCTGCTGATCGGCGACGATACGATCCGGGTGTTCAACAACCACCTGCGTTCGACGGCGATCAAGGCGGCCGACAACGACTACCTCACCAGCCGCGGATTTCTCTCCGATACGGCGCGCGAGGACAAACTGCGGAGCATGGCGGGCCGTTTCCGCGAGAACAGCGTGCTGCGTGCCGCGCAGGTGGACAGCATCGCGGTGGTGGTGGAGGCGTGGCGTTCGCGGTGCATCGTCTGCGGCGACTTCAACGATACGCCCATGTCGTACGTTTACCGCACCATGGCCAAGGGACTGAACGACGCTTTCAGCCAGTGCGGTTCGGGCTATTCGCATACGTTCCGCGGATTTTTCAATACCCTGCGGATCGACTACGTGCTCAGCTCGGAGGGGTTCGATGCGCTTTCGTACGAGGTGCCCACGGTCGATTACTCGGACCACCATCCCGTCGTCGTCCGGCTGCGGAAAAATGCAATGAACAACTAATCCGATATAATTATGATTTTCGACTCTTTGAAAAACAGCGCGCTCTATTATTCGTTGAATCCGCGTCTGGAAAAAGCTTTCGGTTTCATCGCCTCGACCGACTGGGTGAAGATGGAATCCGGTATCCACGAACTCGACGGCAAGGATATTTATGTGAATGTCATGGATACCGAATTGAAGAAGCCCGCCGACGCCAAGCTGGAAATCCACAACGCCTATCTCGACATTCAGGTGCTTGTCCGCGGCGAGCGCGAGACCTTCGGCTGGAGCGAACGTGCCGTCCTGAGCAAACCGCTGGGCGGGTTCGATGCCGAGAAGGATATTCAGCTCTTCGACGACGAGCCGCAGACCTGCTACACGATCCGTCCCGGTCAGTTTACGATCCTCATGCCTGAGGACGGCCATGCGCCGATGGTGGGCGAGGGAAGCATACGCAAGATCATCGTCAAGGTCCGCATGTAGGATCGCCGAGACGATAACACGAAGGCCGGAGTGTATGCTCCGGCCTTCGTGTTATATACGGTTACCGCTTCCTGCAGCCTGCCGGATTGCATTCCGGATGCCGCTGCACCTGTTATTTCCCGATGCCGTAATAGCGGAATCCGGCGTTCAGCGCCTCCTCCTTGTCGAGGATATTGCGGCCGTCCACGATGATGTTGTCGCGCATGGCCGAACGCAGGAGCGTCCAGTCGGGCATGCGGAACTGCTTCCACTCGGTGATCAGCGCGACGGCGTCGGCTCCTTCGGCGGCTTCGTACATCGACGCGGCATGATAAACGCGCTCTTCGCCGAGCCTGCGGCGGGATTCGTTGGCTGCGACCGGATCGTATGCGCGGACCGTCGCTCCCGCTTCGAGCAGCCGGTCGATCACGACCAATGCCGGTGCTTCGCGTATGTCGTCCGTTTCGGGTTTGAAGGCGAGTCCCCAGACGGCTACGGTCTTGCCGCGCAGGTCGCCCAGCGCCAGCTGCAATTTGTCGAAAACGATCGACTTCTGGCGTTCGTTGACCCGCTCCACGGCTTCGATCACCTGCATCGTGTAGCCGTGTTCGTGTGCCGTGTGGGCCAGCGCCTTCACGTCCTTCGGAAAGCACGAGCCGCCGTAACCGCAGCCCGGATAGAGGAATTTGCTGCCGATGCGGGCGTCGGAACCGATTCCTTTGCGGACCATCTCGACGTCGGCGCCTACCAGATCGCACAGGTTGGCGATCTCGTTCATGAACGAAATTCGCGTCGCCAGCATGGCGTTGGCGGCGTATTTGGTCATCTCGGCCGAGGGAATGTCCATGAACAGCACGCGGAAATTGTTGATCAGGAACGGCCGGTAGAGCTTGGTCATCAGCTTGCGCGCCCGTTCGCTTTCGACGCCCACGACCACGCGGTCGGGCGACATGAAGTCCTTGACAGCCGCGCCCTCCTTCAGAAATTCGGGGTTCGAAGCGACGTCGAACGGCACCTTGCACTTCCGCCGGGCAAGCTCTTCGCGGATTACGGCCTTGACTTTCTGCGCAGTACCTACCGGAACGGTGCTTTTGGTCACCAGCACCGTATATTTCTTGATATTCCGCCCGAACGTGCGGGCCACTTTCAGCACGTATTTCAGGTCGGCCGAGCCGTCCTCGTCGGGCGGCGTGCCTACGGCCGAGAAGACCACCTCCACGTTGTCAAGACAATCCGTGAGTTCGGTCGTGAAGTGCAGACGGCCCTCTTCGACATTGCGCCGGACGACCTCTTCCAGCCCCGGTTCATAGATCGGGATGACGCCGTTGTTCAGCCCGTCGATCTTCTTTTTGTCTATATCGACGCACGTGATGTCGAGGCCCATTTCGGCGAAACAAGCCCCCGAAACCAGACCGACGTACCCCGTTCCTACGACTGCGATTTTCATATTGTGAGTTTTTGGTGTGTGTATGTTCAGCGGCGGAAGCGCTCGGCGACGCCGTCGGCGAACCGGCTGCAGAAGTCGTGGCAGCCGGACGAGAAGCCCTGCTTCATCTCCACGGGATCGCAGATCGGCTCCCACTTCATGCGCTGCGCGAATTCGCCCATGCCGCGCACGGCGGCCCCGGCCCAGCAGAACGATCCGAACCACCCGAAGTTGCGCTGCGGGACGCAGCGAGCGGCGATCAGGTCGAGCAGGCGCGCCGCGGGCGGGTAGATGCCTCCGTTGTAGGTCGGCGCGCCGACGATCAGCGTGTCGTAGCGGAACACGTCGCGCAGCACGACCGATTCGTCGGCGAACGAAAGGTTGTACATGACGATCGGGCCGACGCCCCGGCTCGCAAGCTCGCGGGCGATGCGTTCGGCCATCTGCTCCGTGTTGCCGTACATCGAACCGTAGGCGAGCACTACGCCGGGTTCTCCCTCGTAGCGGCTCAGACGGTCGTAAATATCCATTACCTGCGGAATCTGCCGCTGCCATACGGGACCGTGGGTCGAACAGATGGTCGTGGGGTTCAGTCCGCGGACCTTTGCCAGCGCTTTCTGCACGGGGCCGCCGTATTTGCCCACGATGCAGGCGTAGTAGCGGCGCATCTCGTCCCAGTAGCGCGACGGGTCGAGCTGCGAATCGGTGATGCCGCCGTCGATAGCCCCGAACGTGCCGAAAGCGTCGCCAGAGAAGAGCGTCCCGGCTTCGGCGCACCACGTGACCATCGTTTCGGGCCAGTGTACCATCGGCGCCATGTAGAACGAGAGCGTCTTCGCGCCGAGCGAAATCGTGTCGCCCTCCTTGACTTCGAGCGTCCCGGTGTCGATGCCGTAGAAGCCTTGGATCATTTGCAGCGTCTTGGCATTGCCGACGATCCGGATGTCGGGGTAGAGCAGGCGCAGGGCGCGGATGGACGACGAGTGGTCCGGCTCCATGTGATTGACCACGAGGTAGTCGATCGGGCGGTCGCCGATCGTCTCGCGGATATTTTCGAACAAACGGCTTCCGAAAGCCTCTTCGACGGTGTCGATCAGGGCGACCTTCTCGTCTGCGACCAGATATGCGTTGTATGAAACTCCGTGGGGAAGCGACCAGAGGCCTTCGAAACGGGTTGTCGTGCGATCATTGACCCCGACGTAATGAATGCCGGGCAGAATTTCGGTGATGTTCATAATATGTAACGTATTTTGTCCAAAGATAGTGAAAAATGTGCCAAAACGGAAATCGAGAGCTATCCGGCTGTCCGTCTGATGTTTCTGTAAATATAATTTCTCTTCCAGAGGGCAAATATAACAGTTTTTCGGACATGAACGGCGTTTGCGTCCGGAAATCGGCCGCCGGTGGGGTGTGAATGACTCCGGCATGAAAAAATCTCCGGTCATAAGACCGGAGATTCTCTGTTTTGACCTTTGCGGCGGACGGCCTACAGCGCCAGCCGTACCGCCGAACGGGTGGATTTCATCACGGCGGCGCCCTCCTTGACCGAATTCGGAATCGTGCTGCGCTCGTATACGCTCACTTCCGTAACGTTCGTGGCGCTGGTCAGCGTCAGCGTGCTGCCCGATTCGTTGAATGAAATGTCGTAGGTGCTTCCGAAGTTCTTGCCGCCGCTGTATTTTCCGCTGAGCACGTCGTTCTGCACCTGATAACTGCCGGTGAATTTCTGGTATTTTACCTCGGCGAGCCTTTGGTATATCTCGAAAGTATTGTCCGCTCCGAACGAGAGGTAAATATCGAAATCCTGCGGAGTCTCGCCCGTCCATGTCTTGAGCTGCCACTCGCCGACGAGCTGTTTTGCCGTGGGCGACACCTTCTCCTTGTCCGACGATCCGCAGCCGGCGAACAGACACAGGCCCAATGCGGCCAGTACGATATAGATAGTCTTTCTCATAGTTTTCATACGTTTATATTATAACCAACCCCCGTTGCCGGCTTGTACCGCGCGGGCGATGATCGCGAACTCCTTGGTGATCTCCATGCCGCTCATCTCTCCGTTTGCCGAGGAACTTCCGGCCATGGCCTTGATCTTGATCTTGGCGACGCCCGGTTTGGTGCATTTGATCTGCAGTTTTCCGTACGAGAACGCAGGCGCGGCGGTGATCCCCAGCTTGTCCATGTCGGCCTGCGACATTTCGGCGCTCTTGTAGGTCAGGTTCGCCGAAGCCTGCCCGAAGAACTTGTCGAGCGAGAGCACCTGCTGTACGCCGACTTTAGCCGGCAGGCAGGGCGTGCCTTCGATCTGCATCAGCAGCTGGTAGGCATCGATCGATCCGGTGCCCATATTCTTGCGGTAGTTGCGGAGTACCATGCCGTTTTTGGTGCCGCCGATGATATAGGAGTCGATGTCGTTTACGGCGGTCAGGAGCATCGATTTGAACTCGTCCACCGTGTAATGCCTGCCTTTGGCCAGCGCGTAGGAGAGTCCCAGCGCAGCGACGCCCGATACGTGGGGGCAGGCCATCGAGGTGCCCTGCATGTAGCCGTAGTCGGCTCCGTCGGTGCCGAGTTCTGCGGGCAGCTCGGAAGGCAGTGTCGAAAGCACCTGCGCGGCGCTGGTTCCTGCGGGCGAGATGCTGGCGTCGCCGCCCGGAGCCGCGACGTTGCAGCCGGGACCGTAATTCGTGTAGTAGGCCGGCAGGTAGTCCGGGCCGAACGAGGTGACCGAAACGTAGCTGCGGTAGCCGCCCGGATAACTCGCGAAGTTGGTGGCGTCGTTACCTGCGGCGAAGATCGCAAGACCTCCGTCGAGTACGTCGTTGTTCTTTTTCGAGACGAAGTAGTCGATCGCCTCTTTTTCCGCGGCGTAATTCCTTTCATAATAGCTGTCCGACGTGAACGGCGACTGAGTGGGGTAGCCCCACGAACACTGGATGATCGAGGCGCCGTTGTCGGCGGCGTATTTGATCGCCCGGACCGAAGTCGAGATGGTGCCGCCCTTGCCGCCCGAAAAAATCTGGCACGACATGAGTTTCACGCCGTCGTTGCTGCCCGTGCCGCCCGCTACGCCGCAGACGCCTTTGCCGTTGTTGTTCACGGCGGCTACCGTACCTGCGACGTGGGTGCCGTGGCCCGAATCGCCGTCGTACTTGCCTTTATTGTCATAATGCGATACACTCCATGTAAGATCGGAAGAGTTTGTAGCGAAGTTGTAGCCATGTACGTCATTCTTATAGCCATTCCCATCATTGTCGCTGTTTGCCGCACCGTTCAGTTCGTCCTTATTTACCCACATGTTGTCGGCCAGATCGGGATGGGTGTATTTCACGCCTTCATCGACGATGGCGACGATGATCGAAGGGCTGCCGCCGGTCAGTTTCCATGCCTCCGGAACATTGATGTCGGCGCCTGCGGCCGTCGTAGCCGCGAACATTTTGTCGCCGTTGTTGCTATAGTGCCACTGGCTCGGAAGTCCGGGATCATTGAAGCCGCTGCCGGAGAAATCGGCGCGGGTCGTCCCCGTCTCGTCGATTCTGAAAGGCATGGGATTGCCGACCGATGCCTTTTGCAGTTTCGTGTCGAATTGTATGCGGCTCACTTCGGCCACTCCGGCCAGCTCCCTTGCAGCTTTCTCCAGATCCGCGCCTTGGCCGAAGGTGAGTATGTACCATTTATGCAGCCCTGCGGCGCGGGTCTGCTCTTCGCTCCGGGCGTCGTAAGTGAAAAGGCGTTCCAGCGAAACGATCTCCAGACGGCTCAGAACGTCGTCTACAGAGGCGACTCCCGAACGGGTCGCCGCAGTGCGGGTTGCGGCAGCGGTGCTTTCGATGGTTTCGACCGCACGGTCGTTGAAATAGACCAGAAGCGTTTCGGCCGCCGCATCGGCGGAGGTGTTGACGATCTTGGCCGACGGAGTCTGCGCGGAAGTACCCCCCCCCGCGTTATTATCCGTATCCGGATCGGTCGTACAGCCCGCCAACAGCAGGAATGACGCAAAAATGAGTAGTTTTCTGTTGTTCATAAACTATGATTTTGGATAGATGACAAAAGATAGGCTCTGCAAATCTTCCGGAGCGGATTTACAGGGAGTATATGCCGCCGGCGTATGGTTCAAAAAAGATTCCATAAATGGTTCGTAACGGAAGATTAAGATACAAATATGCGATTTTGTGCGGATTTATGCAAATTATTATTCTATTTATTATTTTATGGTGACGAACCGCCCTGCCTGCATCCCGATCGCAGACCTCTCCGGCAATCGGCTGCGCTTCGGCAGCAAGCGGATGAAGAGTATATTGACGACATGAGTCCGGTGCAATACCGAACTCATGCAGATGAAACGATGGTAATCCCTCTAAAATTTGGGAGGAGTCATTCGATAATGACTCCTCCCACCCCTATTGATCAATAATGCAAGCGCTTATTAAAGTGTCGCTGCATGTGCGGTAGTCTGACGGCCGATTACGGAACTCAGCTGAATTTCCGTCGTCGATATTTTGTGCGGTTTGAATGCAACGGGCGCATTGGAGAACGACGCCTGAGCCTTCACTGCAGATCCGGCAGCGGATTTTTTCACCAACTTGAACGGACCGATTACATAGTCACCTGAAGTAAAGCCTTCGGCGGGCTTGATACCGTACCAACCTCCGTCATAGATGAACAAGTCCATTGTACCTACTGCGAATTTTTTACCGTTAGTGAATGTTCCGCTGTTGCAGAGAACGGATGCACTCGATTTGTCGGCACCCATGACGCCCTGCAGAGGAACGAAGGTCTCACTCGTAAGCAAGGAGGTGGTACCGTCCTCGACGATACATTCCGCCACGAAATACAATGCACCGGCAACCAGTTCCTGATTGTTTTTCATCGTAAACGAACCATCTGCTGCGTTAAAGTCCGCGGTAACGGGATATTGCAGACGATATACCGAACTTCCCCAACCGGCAACGCTGTAAGTGCTGTTGGCTACTTTCTTGCTGAATGTAACATCGAACGTTACCGGAGCGTTGGTGACTTCCGCAGAAGTACTGGTGACGGTCCATGTGCCGAGCCATGCTTGATACTCCGGCGACAACGGTTCGCCCTGACCGCTCATGAAGGAGGTGCCTTTGGCCAGCTCCGTGATCGGATAAACATAACCGTTCACGACTTTGAGTCCGAATCCGCAGGGAACATACTCCGTATCGGATTCGACGATCAGCGTCTTCTCGGCAGTGCCGCGGGACAAGTCGTTCATCGACGTGATGCTGTTCATCAATACGTTGAGAATATCCTCGTCCGCCATACTTGCAAAGGCGCTTTTGGGCACGACATTGAAATAATAGTACTCGTTTGCAACAGTCGGCGTCGTCTTTACTTTGACCGAAGTAGCCTTGATATCCGATACGGCGAAGGTGAACTTATTGTTGGATACCGTCTCCTGAATCCGGGCGCCGCTTACCTCGTCGGTGAACATGCCGCCGCTCCAAGTCATCTCCTCGATCGAAACTCCGTCGACAACCAGCGGCTCATAGAACTTGAGGCCGGTATCCTGCGTGTAGATGAAGCTTGCGGGAATCGTTCCGTTTTCAGTTACAACCGAAAAATAACGGGAGTTATAACCGGCCGCTACCTCGCGCGAAATGTCGTAGGTCTTGCCGTTGAGAACGAGTTCGTAGGACCGGAAATTGTCCATCTTGGTCACATCCGCGGAATATTTGCCGAACATCGTGTTCCATGCGGTTTCCGGCAGGGGAGTCAGCACGATGGTGTTCTGGGTCTTCTTGCCGCGCAGAACGACTTTGTCGGCCGCGTAGCTCATGATGATGAACTCGCTGTCACCTCCCATACCCGTATTGGTCGGGCCGACACCGGAGTTCGGCTCCGAATAGATATGGAAGTACGGATTGTAAGTGTCGAAATTGATCGTGGGACCGTAATCCTGATCGTACGAGTAGAGACTCTCGGCGGTCTTGCCGGCGCCTCCCGCTTCGGAAGTTACGGTAACCGTTCCGTTCTGGAACTTCATGTAGATCGCAATGCCTCCGTACTCCTGCGTCGCACTGGGATAGTACTCCATCAGCCAGCCGTTGGCAGCTCCGGTCAGCGCCTTTTCGGTGCCCTCCTGCACCTCGCGGATTCGCTCACTGGCCGTTTTGCCGAAAGCGTCCTTGTCGTCTTTGAGGCACGAAGAGAGGACAAGCGGCAAAACCGCTAATAATATGATAAGTTTTTTCATCTCTTTTACGAATTAAATGTTATAATCGAGCGACCAAATCTCATTCTGCCGACGTAATACCACTTTTCGCAGTTCATCGATATTGATATCCCATGTGCTGAGCATGTAGGCACGCATGATATCGTTCTTCTGTTCGAGAAGCGGACGTCCGGCGCTGCCGCCTTGTGCGAGAATGGCTTCCCATTCGGCTGCCGTCGAGGTTACGTAGAGCGAGAGCTGTTCCACGAAATCCTCATCGGGAGCCTTCGACGAATAACGCGTGATAAACCCGGCCTGACGAGCCGCTGCATCCGTCCGATAGGTGTCGAAGCATGCGTCGCCGACGTAGCTCGAAGGCGTCACGGCGTTGAAGTCGGTCGAGTAGGGCCGCGTCTGGTGGAGGATGTGACCGAACTCATGGTGCATGGTCTTGAAGAATAGCTCGTTGAGCTGGGCAATATTCTTCGTGCTCAGCAGATAGTCGATGATGTTTACCTGATAAAGGGTCATCATCTTACCGCCTTCGGCCACACCGAGTACGATGTTGTTGTTTTCGTTATAGGCCGGCGAACCGATAACATGGACGATCTTCGGGAAGTTCTCGCTGATGAACTGCCTGTTGCCCGTCACTTCGTCGTAAACCTGCAGCGTCAGGTGCAGCGTCAGCTTGGCCAGTTTGATCGCCTGTCCGTAATCCGCGGGAGTCAGGTTGTAGTCCATGTCGCCCAGAACATCTTTGAAACGATATTTGAAATCGATGTTGTAGGGTTCCATATAGTTCTTGGCAAGCCATCTGTCGAAATCGTTCTCGACGGTAGGCGAGTCGAGGACAGCACTCGTCTTTTTCAGGTCGTCCTCGGAGCAGCCCGCCAAAACGAACACTCCGAACACTGCCGTCATAAGTAATATAATATTCTTTTTCATCGTATATCCTGTTTTATCGTTAGCATCTGATTATCTCGGGTTAGGAGTCAGGCCTGCGGCAACGACATCCATCGGCAGCTGCATCGCGCAGCGCGGGTCGCGGGCGTGCAGTTCGTCGGTAACGCTTCCGAGCGTGTTGTAGCTGGCCAGCTTGCGACGATAGATCGTAATGCCGTAACGTTTTATGTCGAACCAGCGCAAACCGAGGTGTACGGTCTCCACACGGCGCAGATGCAGCAGCGCATAGCACATGTTGGTCTGCGTGCCGGCTTCGAGCGGGAAAGCCGTCTCGCCGAAAGGTTTCTTCACCGTGGGATTGGCCGGGGTATACTCCTTCGTGTTCTGCGCCCACTGGTTGACGTTGGCTTCGGTGAGCGTCTGGGCGCCGGATTTCACATATTTGCTGATCCAGAGGTTCATGTCGTTCAGAGCCGGGCCGTATTCTTTCTTCATGATGTAAGCCTCGGCGCGGCAGAGCAGCGTCTCTTCGGCCGTAAATGCGGGGAAAACCGTATGCGCGAGTCCCGTCTGCATCACCGGGTCCTTGATCTCGAAGAGGTAGGGCGCACGCCATGCGAAACACTTGTCGGCTTTACCGGTATTCATTGAATACGGCGCAGAGTAGAGCGTATAGCTGCTGCCCCACGGAGCCGTCGGAGCGCGGAAGGTTTCGGTCTGATCCAGCCAGTTGCCGTGGGAGAACCCGGTGTAGGCATTGTAAGGACCGAACGAAATGCCGGGAGCATCGGTTATCGAGGTCTGCAGCAGCAGGTTGCACTTGTGCGAGTAGTCGATATAATCCATCGTGCGGAGCAGGGTCTGTCCGTCGGCCGACTGCAGTCCCAGTTTGCCGTTCGCTTCAAGGTCGCGCATCATCGTTTCGGGAGCGCTTCCCAGCACTACCTTCGCGGCGGCGATACACTCGTCCCACTTCTGATAGAAGAGGTAGAAACGGGCTGCAAAAGCATAGGCGGCCTTCTGGTTGAAATGGTACTTCGGCACCGAGTAGAACTCGTCGGTGATCAGCGGCAGACCCTCGATCAGGTCGGCGTCGATCTTGGAATAGACATCGGCCAGCGTACCGCGGGTGTATTTGGGGTTGAGTATCGTTTCGGCCTTCTCCATGTAGGGGATGCCAAGGTCTTCCGACGCATACTGCGGATTGTAAGCCTGACAGAACATATTGGCCAGACAGAAATGAGCGTATGCACGGCAAATGAGCGCTTCGCCCTTGGCGGCCTTCAGCTGCGGGGTGTCGGCGCCGCCCAGCTCCTTGATGGCGTCGAGCGCTTGGTTGGCGGCGGCAATAGCCATGTAGTACTGACTCCATACGGCCTGCGGCGCTTCGTTGGTAACGGCCGCCGTAACGTCCTGCCAGCGGTAATACTCTTCCTGTTCGGGTTCGAAGTCCGGTGAAACCAATGCCGTTTCATCGACATTGTCCGATGCGTATTCGCAGGTTACGGGGTAGGTATGTTCGGAATATGCCGAAACCAGCAGACTGGTGATCTTGTCGCTCGAATCGAGTTCGGTTCGGTTGTCCGGCATCTCATCCAGAAAGTCGTTACAAGCGGGAAGCGCCACGAGGGCAGCCGCGAGTACGATTAGCGTGGTTATTTTTTTCGTATTCATATTTTTCATCTTTAGCGTCTGTTATAAACCGATTTTCAGCGTCAGCGTAAATTGCTTGGGCACCGGAACCGCAACACCGCCGGTATTGAAGAATTCGGGATCCTGACCGTTGAGCTTCTTGTCGGCATAGATCAGGAAGAGGTTCGTAGCCTGAAGTTTAAGCGACATGTTCGAGAAACGGAGTTTCTTGATCCAGCGCTTCGGGAAGTCGTAGGTCAGCGAAATTTCCTTCATGCGGATGAAGTCGCCCTTGGCGATACGTGCCGTCGAATAGTTGTAGGCATTGTAAGCGCGCGAAAGGTAGTTGTCCTTCTCGACCTGACGCTTGTTGGCGATAACCGGAATATCCGTATGGTTTTCATCGCCCGGACGCATCCAGCGGTTGCGGAACTCGCGCGGCATGGAGAGCAGGTCGCTGTAGGATTCGGAGAAGACCGGATCCAGACGGATCACATTGCCGAACGAGTAGGTGATGAAGACATTGAGTTTGAAGCCGTAGAGACGGAACATGTTGCCGAAGCTACCGAAATCCGTCGGATCGGCTGTACCCGAATACTTCAGGTGTCCGAGGTTGTTACGCTCTTGGAAGTTGATCGAGGTGGTCGTAAGCTGGCCTTTCTCGTTGATGAACTGCGGGATACCCTCGTCGTTCAGGCCTTGGAAGTCGAACGAGAAGATCGAACGCGAGGGATAGCCTTCCATACCGAAACCGGTGCCCGATACGAGGTCGATGGCACGCTTGTACGACATCAGGTCGGTCACCTCCTCTTTCAGGTGCGAATAGATGAAGTCCGTAGACCAGCTGAAATTCTTGGTTTCGATGTTGCGGGTCGAAAGAGTCAGCTCGACACCCGAAGATTTCAGACCGGCGACGTTACCGTATTTCATCACCTGACCGCCGATACCCTGCGTGTTGATCACACCGATCAGGTCGTGGTTGTCACGCTTGTACCAGTCGGCTGCGAGGCTGATGCGGTTGTTCAGGAAGCCCATGTCGATACCGACGTTCACCTCGTTCTTCTTCTCGTAAGTCAGCTCGCTGTTCTCCAAGTCGTAAATCGTCAGACCCGATTCGGTAACACCGGCCGAAGGACGCCACGGGGTGTTGCTCGTAATGACGACGCGCGAGTTGGTCACGAAGCTGGGGCCGCGGTCTGCGGTCAGCGAGTAGGAAGCCTTCAGCGACAAGTGCGACAGAGCGGGACGCAGCGCCTCGAAGAAATTCTCTTCGTGTACGTTCCATGCACCGGCGACGTTCCATGTCGGCAGCCAGCGGGCGCTGCGGCTCTTACCCATGCGGTTCGTTCCTTCGTAACGGAAGGTTCCGTTGAGGGTGTAGCGGCCTTTCCACGAATAGGTTCCGTTGAAGAAGAAAGCGACGTTGCGGTAATGGGTGTCGGCCAGACCGAAGTAGTCGGTGTTCTCCTCCTTGCCCTTCTTGAATACCTCGTAGGCGTAGAAGGGGATCAGGCCCATCGAGTACTGCATACCCCAACCGTTGAACCAAGATTCGTGACGGTCGCTCTGGTTGACCTCCATACCTCCGTAGAGGTTGATAATGTGCTGGTTGTTGATCTCCGTATTGTACGAAGCGGCGAAACGGAAGTCGTACGACAGCATGTTGTTGTCGCGGCGCTTGTAGATACCGCCCTTGGGCAGGATCGAAATAGGCACTGCATACGCATTGTCGGGATCGGTATACAGGAACGGGTTGTTGTCACGGATCACCGTAGTAGCCATTGCACGGTAGGCACGGGCCTGATTCGAATAGTCCGTAATATTGTGCTCCTGCGTCGTAGCCGAATATTTGATGGCGGCCAGTGCGCTCAGTTCGAGACCCGTGACGGGCTTGTAACGCAGCTCCGCTTGGAATTTCGTATCCACGACGTTGAGATCGATGTAGTTACGCCCAAGTTCGTCGATAATGTTGAACGGAGCGTAGTTGCGCGTGTAGAATTCATCGGGATCGAGCGTCCGGGACGAATTCATGGCATAAGAGTAGGGGTTGATGTCGAAATCGCGCTTCACCTCGCCGAATACCACGTCGGTCGTCGCCGCCAGCGTACCCGGAGCCGTTTGCTTACGGTAAGAACCGCTCGAAATCAGGTTCAGCGTCAGATTGTCGAAGATATTATAGGTAGCATTGAGGTTCGCCGTATAACGCTCCACCTCGCTGGCCTTGGTCCATCCCGGATCGAACATAGCGCTCATCGAAGCGTAGTACTGCGATTTCTCGGTACCGGAACTGAGGCTGATCGAGTGCGTGTGCATCAGCGAACTCCGGAAAAGCTCCTTGAACCAGTCCGTATTGCGGTACTCGGCCTTACGCAGGTAGCGGTTGCGCGCAGCCTCCGTATTTTCGAGTTTGCCCGTATTTACCAGCTCCCACATTTTGCCGTAAACACCGCTCGAAGAGGCGTTTGCGATAGTCGAGTTGTTGAGCCAGCCCTTAGCGGCCATTTCCTGATATACCGACATCTGATCCTGAGAATTCATGATGTTGAAATCGGCATAGCGCGGCGTCATGCGGAACGTATAGTCGCCGGTATAGCTGATGCGGCTTTCGCCTGCGCGGCCTTTCTTGGTCGTAACGACGATCACGCCGGCCATAGCGCGCGCACCGTATATGGAAGTTGCGGAACCGTCTTTCAGAATGCTGAAGCTCTCGATGTCGTCGGCGTTGAGACCTGCGATGGCGGAGCTGATCAGCGTCGTGGCGTCACCCGAAGAGAGTGCGTCGGCGTCGATGTCGATCACATCCTCCATAATGACGCCGTCCACAACCCAGAGGGGCTTCGAGCTGCCGAAGATCGACGTCGCACCGCGGACGCGGATCTTGGGAGCGGTACCGAACGTACCCGATACGTTCTGCACCGAGACACCGGCCGAACGGCCTTCCAGACCGCGGCTGATATCGGCCATACCCGAAAGTTTCACATCGTCGGCAGAAAGGCGGTCCGCCGCACCCGTAAAGAGTCGTTTGTCGGTCTTGGTCATACCCGTAACCACGACGGACTCGATAGTCTGCTCGTCAGGAACAAGGGTAATCTGCATGTTCGGACGGATCTTCACATCCTGCGTAACATACCCCAAATAGGAGATTTGCAGTTCCTCGGATTTCGCCGGAACATTGTTCATAACGAAAAATCCCTGCTGATCGGTGGATACACCGATGGTCGTACCTTTGACGATAACCGAAGCGCCGATCACGGCCGCTCCGTTTTCATCAACGACACTACCGCGCACTTGTTTGGCTTGGGCGAATGCCCCCGCTGCAAACACAAGTACTCCAATTAACGATAGTAGGATTTTTTTTACCATAAGCGTTAATCTATTAGTTAATTTTTTAAAATAAAAGTTCACTAGCAAAGATAAACGTTTGGCGATTCATATACAAATAAATTTTTAAAATAATTTACTACTATTACACATATTCTGCGGATTAACGTCCGCCACTTACAGTTTTCCCGGCAAAGTGTCGGGCTGGTTACAGATTGTAACCGCCGGTTTTCGGTCTTTTCGGTGATTTCCGGTGATTTTCCCTCCGGGAAGGGGCGCAAGGGGCGGATGACGGCGCTTAGATGAGCTTTGTGCCGGCTTCGGGTGCATCCGGAGGAAGCAAATTGCGGTAAAGGGAGTTGATTCGCTTCGACAGACGTTCCATTTCGCCGTCGAGCTGCGAGTGCGTAATGGTGGCATAAATCTGCGTAGTTCGTATGTTTCTATGTCCCAGCAGCTTGCTGATCGTCTCGATAGCTACGCCCTGCGACAGGGTGATCGTCGTGGCGAAGGTATGGCGGGCCGAATGGAATGTAATCTGTTTCATAATGCCTATTTCGGACATGATTTTGTCGAGACAGGCATTGCACCAGCCGTTGCTCGGAAGGTCGAAGATTCGCTTGGTCCGGGTCATCGGCCTGTGCTTGAGCAGAATGTTGTAAGGCACTTCGAACAGCCGGACGTTTACTTCGGAACCCGTTTTGCGGCGCGTCGTACTGATCCACAACTGTTTATTCACCTGCTGGATATTTTCCAGCGTAAGGTCCTTCATGTCGATATAAGACAAGCCGGTGAAACAGCTGAACAGAAAGGCATCCCGGATAAGTTGTAAGGTGGGAGTGTCGCCCTCGTACTGCATCAGTTTGTTGATCTCGCTCATGGAGAGGTAATTGCGCGTTACGAATTCGCTTTGTAATTTGTAATTTGCAAACAGATCCTTGTTCATATAGCCTTTGCTGCGGGCCAGCATCAGGATGTGTTTGAGGGCGATCATGTAGATCCACGTGGTATTTTTCTTATGGGCGCACTCCTGCGCTATGTAGGAATGAAAGCCCGTAAGGAATTCGCGGTTGAGTTCCTTGAACATTAAATCCTTCCGGTTGTACTTGTCCCAGACGAAATCCGCCAGATGCCGGCATACACACCTATATTTATAATATGTGGTCATGCTGCGGCTGACGCCGACCATGCGTTTGAATTCGTCGTTGTGCTGCTTGAAGAAGGCGACCACGGTCTCCTGCTTGTGATTGCCGCCGAAATACATCTCTTTGACCATCACCGGAGTAACGAAGGCCTGCTCGTAAAAGAGCTTGTTGTAGCATCTCTCGATGTGAAATCGGATATTGGCCAGCTTTTCGTTGATTTGGACGGCCATGTTGCTCCGTCCGCAGACCCGCCCCTGTGCGGTGTCCCAACTGGCGGGAGTGACCGAGAGCCGTGTGGAAAATTGCGTCCGCTGTCCGTTGATCGTGATGCGTCCCATGATCGGGGCCCAACCGTTCCGCAGAGGCGCATTCTTCTTGATGTAGAATAGAACCTTGAACGTGTTTCTCATTGTTTTTAACAACCTTTTTCATTAACCTATACAATACACAAACCGCTTTAAAGGTAATGATTAAGTAACAACCATATGACGCAGGATTGAGTCTAAATAGCTTATTTTCCCCTTGTTGTCGTATTCGGAAGGGTTACGCTGTAGTAACAGATGTGCAACCGATACAACGTCCTGTTGTGAGACAGACGTTTGGTTATCAATTAATTAGACTGCAATTGGCAGATTTGGCCGGAGACGGGCCTCGCGTATTGATTATGAACAATTTACATTATACTAACGCGGGCAGTTGACTTTTTATTTTAAAATTAATTAAAATTAACGCTTATGGTAAGAAAAATTGTACTATCGTTAATTGCCGTATTCGTGTTCTTGGCATATGCCACGGCCCAGAATAGGCAGATCTCCGGTACAGTTTCCGATGCAAACGGACATCCGGTTGCAGGCGCGACCGTCATTGTAGATGGGACCTCTCTGGGGACCACGACCAACACGGCCGGCGAGTATACGCTTTCGGCTCCGGTGAACGGCACGCTCGTGGTGACGTTTGTCGGTTTTGAGCCGCAGCAGCTGCCTATCGCCGGAAAAACCCGGATCAACGTCACGATGAAGGAGGATGCGCAAGCGATCGACGATGTGATCGTCGTGGCCTTCGGTACGGCAAAGAAAGAGGCTTTCACCGGTTCGGCTGCCGTCATAAAATCGGATGAGATTGCCAAGGTGCAGACCTCCAACGTGGCGACGGCTCTGGTCGGCCGCGTGGCCGGTGTGCAGACCTCCAGCACGTCGGGAGATCTCGGCAAGACCCCCTCGATCCGCGTCCGCGGTTTCGGTTCGATCAACGCCGGCAAGGAGCCGCTCTGGATTGTGGACGGCATGCCCTATGAAGGCGACCTGAACAACCTGAACACGAACGACATCGAGTCGATGACCGTCCTCAAGGACGCCGCTTCGAACGCTCTGTACGGCGCCCGCGGCGCCAACGGCGTGATTATGGTCACCACCAAAAAGGCGAAGTCGGGCGACGCCGTCGTGACGATCGACGCCAAGTGGGGCGTCAACTCGAAAGCGCTGGAGGAGTACGACGTGATCACCTCGCCCGCGCAGTATTACGAGACGCATTTCAAGGCGCTCTACGGCTATTATGCGCAGACCAATCCGGCGGCGAAGGCCTATGCGCTGGCCAGCAGCGGCCTGACTTCCAACGGCACGGGCGGTCTGGGATACAACGTCTATACGGTTCCCGAAGGGCAGGCGCTGATCGGCACCAACGGCAAGCTGAATCCGAACGCGACGCTGGGCCGCAAGATCATCTACAACGGACAGGAGTATTGGCTGACGCCCGACGACTGGATCGACGAGGCTTACCAGTCGGCGTTCCGTCAGGAATACAACGTGAACATCTCCGGTGCGACGGAGCGCAGCTCGTTCTACGCTTCGCTCGGTTATCTGGACAATACGGGTATTATCAAAAGTTCGGCGCTGGAGCGCTATACCGCGCGTCTGAAGGCCGATTATCAGGCCAAGAAGTGGCTGAAGGTGGGCGGCAACATGTCGTATGCGCACTTCAGCAACAGCAACGGCAACTCGAACGAAGGATCGGCTTCCTCGACGGCCAACATCTTCGCGTTCTCTGCACAGATGCCCCCGATCTACCCGGTATACATCCGCGACGGTTCGGGCCGCATCATGGTGGACGACAACGGCTATCAGATGTACGACTACGGCGACAAGGGCAATGCGGGTCTGACCCGTCCGCTGCTGCCCGGCGCCAACGGACTGCAGACCAGCTGGCTCAACAAGAAAAAGGCCGAGGGCAACGCCTTTTCGGGCAGCGGCTTCGTGGACATCTCGCTTTACAAGGGGCTGAAGCTGACGGTAAACGGCAGCACCAACATCGACGAAACCCGCACGACCTATCTCAACAACCAGTATTACGGTCAGTTCGCCGAGGCGGGCGGTACGATTTCGAAGTACCACACCCGCGACATCGCCTACAACCTTCAGCAGATTCTGAACTACAACGAGACCTTCGGCAAGCACAACGTGGGGCTGATGGTCGGTCACGAGTACTATCAGAAAAAATATTACTACCTGAGCGGCACCAAGTCGAAACTCTTCTCCTATGACAACGAGGAGCTCGGCGGAGCCGTCGTTGACGGCGCGGGCGCCCACTCCTACATCGACGACTACAACTCGGAGGGTTACTTCATGCGCGCCCAGTACGACTATGCGGGCCGCTACTTCGTGAGCGGTTCGTACCGCCGCGACGCATCGTCGCGCTTCCACCCCGACCACCGCTGGGGCAACTTCTGGTCGGTAGGCGCCGCGTGGCTCCTCAATCAGGAGAACTGGTTCGACGCTCCTTGGGTGAACATGCTGAAACTCAAGGCATCTTACGGTTCGCAGGGCAACGACAACATCGGCAACAGCACCATCGGCTACTACCTCTACACCGACACCTATTCGATCGAGAACAACAACGGCGAAATCGCCGTGCTCTTCGGGCAGAAAGGCAATCCCAACATTACGTGGGAGACCAACACCAACCTGAACATCGGTACGGAGTTCGGTTTCTGGAACAACCGCCTGAGCGGAAGCGTCGATTTCTTCAACCGCAAGACTTCGGACATGCTCTTCGCATTCTCGGTTCCTTCGTCGCTGGGTTACTCGTCCTATTACGCCAACGTGGGCGACATGGTCAACCGCGGCGTCGAGGTGGAGCTGAACGCCGACCTGATCCGCACGAAAAACGTATTGTGGAGCTTCAACCTGAACCTGACCCATGTGAAGAATGAGGTCACCTATCTGGCTCCCGAACACAAATCCACGACCGTGGAGGGCTACAAAGGCTATATCGACGGCAGTTATTTCGTCGGCGAAGGGCTGCCGCTCTACACCTATTACCTGCGTTCGTACGCCGGCGTCGATCCCGAAACGGGCGCTTCGCTCTGGTACAAGGACGTGAAGGGCGACGACGGCAAGATCACCCGGACCAAGACTTCGGACTACACCTCCGCGACCCGCTACCTGCACGACAGCGCGATTCCTTCGGTATACGGCGGCTTCTCGACCTCGGTTTCGGCCTACGGCGTCGATTTCTCGATCTCGTTCAACTACCAGATCGGCGGCAAGGTCTACGATTCGGGTTACGCCAGCTTCATGTCGTCGCCCTACGGAACCACCGTCGGCACCAACTACCACAAGGACATCCTCAAGGCGTGGACGCCCGAAAACAAAGGCTCGGACATTCCCCGTCTGCAATACGGCGACCAGTATACGACGAGCGTCTCCGACCGTTTCCTGACCGACGCGAGCTACCTGAACATCTCGAACATCAACGTCGGCTATACGCTGCCGTCGAAGATCACCCAGAAATTCGGCGTACAGAAACTGCGCGTCTATCTGGCCTGCGACAACGTGGTCTACTGGTCGAAGCGTCAGGGACTCGACCCGCGTTATTCGTTCACGGGAGCGACCAACTTCTCCAACTACTCGCCGATCCGCACTATTTCGGGCGGTGTAACCGTACAGTTCTAATCTAACGGATAAAACAGGGATTGAAATGAAAAACATATTGAAAACAACGACACTCGCCCTTGTCTGCTCCATGGCGCTCACGGGCTGTATCAAAGAGACCTTCCCCACCGACAGCGCGACTTCCGGACAGGTCAGCGATTCGCCGACTGCGGTGGAGGCCATCGTCAATGCCATCCCCGTCAACATGACCTACCCCTATTCGGTGTACGGCAGGACGAACAACTACGGCTTCGACTTCGGCTATCCGGGCATGATGTGCGCTACGGACGCCGCCACGGGCGACGTGATATGCTCCTCCGGCGACGAAGGTTCGGGATATGACTGGTTCACCTACTGGCAGTCGGGCATTCTGATCGGTCCGACGCAGACCGTATGTCGCTTCCCGTGGAACTGCTACTATACGTTCATCAAATCGAGCAACGACGTGGTCGGCCTGCTGGCGGGCGTGGAACTTTCCGAAGCGCAGAAAAGCTATCTGGGCTTCGCCAAAGCTTATCGCGCCCAGCTCTATCTGGATCTGGCCCGACTGTACGATCCGCTCGACAACAAGTACACCGACGTTTCGGGCGTCAAGGGGTTGACCGTCCCGATCGTGGACGAGAACACCACCGAGGATATGGCCCGCAACAATCCGCGCGTGACGCGCGAGGCGATGTTCGAATTCATCCTCAGGGACCTCGACGACGCCGAGGCGCTGCTGGCCAACTACACCTCTTCGTCGAAGACCAATCCGAGTCTGGCCGTGGTCTACGGCATCAAGGCGCGCGCTTACCTCTGGTTGGGCGGCTTCGATTCGTCGAAGTATGCCGACGCCGCGACGTATGCCCGCAAGGCCATCGACGCCTCGAAATGCACGATCATGACCGAAGCGGAGTGGCTGAACCCCAAAACGGGCTTCAACAAAGCCAACAATTCGTGGATGTGGTACCTTCCGCAGTCTACCGAAGGCATCGCCAACCTTGTGAATTTTGCGGCATGGCGTTCGAGCGAGGCTACGTGGGGGTATGGCGGCAAATACGTTTTCGAAGGCGTTACCAGCAATTTCTACAACGAAATGTCCGACACCGACTGGCGCAAGCGCGCGTTCGTGGGGCCTGACGCCAAATATGCCGATTACAGCGACATTACCAACCTGACGGCGGCGCAGTTCGCCAACCTCCCGGCCTATGCGAACCTGAAGTTCCATCCCGCCGAAGGCGAGACGGCGACCTATTCCGTCGGCAACGTTACCGATATTCCGATGATGCGCGTCGAGGAGATGTACCTGATCGAAGCCGAGGCTACGGCGCATGCCGACGCCTCCGCAGGTCTCCAGCTGCTCAAAACCTTCATGGCCAAGCGCGACCCGGAATTCAGCACCTCGGCCGTGTCGTCTGCCGACGTCGTGGAGGAGATTATCTGGAACAAGCGTATCGAACTATGGGGCGAAGGCGTCGTATTCTACGACTTCAAGCGTCTGAATTACAGCCTGAAAACCGGCTACGTCGGCACGAACGTACCTTCGGGCTGCCGCTTCTCGACCGACGGCCGCGCGCCGTGGTGGAACTTCTGTATTCCCGAAACGGAGACCCAGCAGAACACCGCGCTCGAATCGCAGAACAACCCCAATCCCGTGGGAATCATCGATCCGTGGGTGCAGTAACGTAAGTTTTCATGGATGATTTAAAACCGAAAAACATATGAAAGCAATCAAATATTTCTTATACGCGCTTATTGCGACTTTCGTGTTCGCAGGGTGTTCCGACGATCCGACCTACACCCGCGGCGAATCCGAGGCCGACGGCTGCTACGGGGTTTACTTCCCCTCGCAGGACAACGCCGCGGACCTCGAACTCGATCCGGCCGATCCGACGGTACTGACCTTCACGGCCATGCGTACCAACGACGCCGATGCCATCACGGTTCCCGTAACCGTTACGGGCAGTGAGGACGCGATCTTCTCCGCTTCGGAAATCTCGTTCGACGACGGGGCGACGGAAACGACCTTTCAGGTCTCTTTCCCCGACGCCGAAATCGGTACGACCTATTCCTGCAACATCCAGATCGAAGACAAGAAATACGCCTTCATCTACGGTGAAAAGGCTTCGGGCGTAAGCTTCTCCGTCACCCGCGTGAAATGGAACCTCGTGACCGGGCCGAAAGGCGAGACCAAGGGCAAATGGCGCGACGACATTCTCAGCTCCGCCTACGGAATTCCCAACCGTTACGGCGAAGGCGAGGTGGAGATCTACGAACGCGACGACAACCCCGGCTACTACCGCATCAGCAACGTCTACTCGGCGGAGTATCTGGCTTCGCTGCTGAACATGTCTCCGTCCGAAGTGTCGGGCAACCGTTCGGATGTCATTACCTATATCGACGCGACGAATCCGGATAAGGTCTGGCTGCCCGAACAGTCTACGGGCGTGTTCCTCAACAGCGGCGACGGTATCGTCAGCTTTGCCTCGCAGGTGCCGGAAAACGGATTCAACGGCAGCGGGTACGGCACCAACGTGAACGGAGTCATTACATTCCCGGCCAAAAGCGTACTGCTGATGTTCGGCGACGACGGCTGGTATGTCGGCAACGCCGGCGGCATGCAGCGTCTGATGCTGCCGGGAGCCGAGGAGTACGACTTCTCGCTCGCCCTGACCGACAGCGAACCGGCCGACGGCAAGGTCGAGATCGCAGCCAAACTGGGCGCCGACGTCGCCAAGGTGAAATACGCCTTCTTCGAAGGAGTCTTCGGCGACGCCATCGCCAAGGCGAATTCGGCGGGCATCGACGCGGGAACGGTCGAGTCGAAGGAGATCACGGCGGACGGAACCATCGTGGCCCAATTCGAAGAGACCGGCAAATACACCGTCGTTGCCAACATTTACGATGAGGCGGGCGAGCTTCAGGGCTACGAATTCCTGTCATTCGGCTACGTCAAGGCCGGCGACGACAAACCCGTCGTGCTGAGCGTCCGTACGGAGCTTACGTGGGAGTTCGAAGCGCAGGGACACACTCCCGAAAACTCTATCCGCTCCATTATATTCGGTGAAAATATCGAATCGGGCTACATGGGACTCTTCAAGAGTGCCGACCTGACCGGTAAAAGCAGCGAGGACCTGATTGAAATAGCCAAAACGTCCGGCAAGGCAATTACGGCTGAAGAAATTGACAAGATCAACGACACGGGTCTCTCGCTGCTTCATAAAGGCTTGAACGCCGGTACGGATTACGTGCTGCTGGTGTGGGCTTACAACGGCTATTACGGCAAACTGTACAGCGTGCAACAGACTACGGCAGGCAAACCGGATCCGCTGCAGATCCACTATACGTACGACGATGTCGAAAACGGCCTGACCAAGGCGGGCTACTGCGGAACGTGGGATTATTATGCGGTCGATGCCTATGACAAGACCGGCAACACCTCCCGTCAGTACTTCGGACAGGTAGTCGTCGAAGACGGAGGAACGACTTCCGGATATGCGGATTTCGACAACGTATTCAGCGACTACGTGAAGGTGTCCGGACTTACGGGCGCTCCTCAGGCGTTCAATGCCGGCGAATCGCAGTATATGGCGTGGAGCGACGGCCTTCTCTACGTACTCGCTCCGCAGCTGATCGGCAACGTGACGCTTCAGGGAACGGATTACTTCGTGAACGTGGCTTATACGGCCGAGGGTGACGACGGAGTTTACAACGGACGCGGCCTGCTTTTGGGCGCGCCGGTGGCCGACGGACTGGTGGCTTTCGTGCCCAATCCCCAGCTTCAGGCGTCGAACAATCTGACGTTCACGGGTATGTGGTTCGGAATCTATGCGGACTACGATCCTGCGACGAATAAATTCTCCGGCGGCGAAGGAGGCATCGTCTTCCATGAATGGCTGCTGCTCGCAGACCCGGATTTGTATCCGGCCGCCGATATGGCTTCCGTGGTAAAGGCGCTCTCCGTGCAGCCCGGCAATTATGTGGAACTCCGCGGGCCGGAGCTTGCGAAAGTAATTGTCGGCGAAAACAGAATGCCCGCCGACCGCGGCCGTGAGTGCGAAATCGTCGGCATGCCCGCTTTGGGCGCCGCCAAGGCCAAGGTGGAATTCCGTCAGGGAATCGCCGCCCGGAGTGCGGACTTCACCCGCAGGACCGGCGCGAAAATAACCGAATAAAAAACTGTTGTTCGGACAGTACGACTATCACCGGGGAGCCGGCCCGCGAGGCCGGTTCCCTTTTTAAATTCACCTACCATGACTGACAAGAAAATTTTACTGCTCGCGCTGCTGTTCCTTGCGGGCTGTGCCTCGGACCCGATGGAAGAGAGCGGCGGCAAGGAGGCTCCGGCGGCCGCCATGCGCAAAATCGTCAATGCTCCCGCGAATGCCGCGCGGGGCGAACTGCTGATCTATTTCGACGGCGATGCCGTCGGGGACGTCGAACAGACCGCCGCCGCTGCGGCCGTTACGCGTACGGCGGCGACGCGCTCCGGGATAGCACCCGTGGACGACATCTTCACACAACTGGGCGTCACTTCGCTGCGCCGCGTATTTCCCTGCAATCCGGCCGCCGAAGAGCGCACCCGCGCGGCGGGACTGCATAAATGGTATATCGTAACGTTCGACGAGGAAGTCGATCTGGACGCAGCGGCACGGCGGCTCGCCGCCGTTTCGGAGGTGAGCTTCGTGCAGTTCAACACCAAACTGCAGCTGGCTTCGGACAACAGGGTCTGTCCCTACAGGGGCGGTTCGGCGGCGACGCGCGCCGCCGCCGGAGGTTTCAACGACCCCGGCTACAAGGACCAGTGGCACTACAGCAACAACGGCGACAGAATATTTGCCGAAACGACGCGCGCCGGAGCGGATATCAACGTGGAGGAGGCGTGGAAACTCGCCGCGGGCGATCCGTCGCTGACCGTGGCGATCGTCGATCAGGGCATCAAGTACTCGCATCCCGATCTGGCGGCCAACATGTGGATCAACAAGGCCGAGCAGAGCGGTACGACGGGCCGCGACGACGACGGCAACGGCTATGCCGACGACGTTTACGGCTACAACTTCGCGCTGGGCACGAGCCGGCTGACATGGGACGTCGAAGCTTATGACGACAAAGGCAAGAACGTCGGCGATTCGGGCCACGGCACCCACGTCGCAGGTACGGTGGCCGCCGTCAGCAACAACGGCGTCGGCGTGTCGGGCATCGCGGGAGGCACGGGCAGGAACGACGGCGTGAAACTCATGTCGTGCCAGATATTTTCGGGCGGCGAGGGCGGTTCGGCCGCCGTTTCCGCCGAAGCGATCAAATACGCCGCCGACAACGGGGCGTCGATTCTCCAGTGTTCGTGGGGCTACCCGGCCGGAGCGGTCACGACCGACAACGCCTACGCCAGCGGAGCGCGGATCGAAAAGCAGGCGATCGACTACTTCATCGCGACGAAAAACAACGCTGTTCTCGACGGCGGACTTGTGATTTTCGCTGCGGGCAACGACGCCAAGGCCATGTCCGGTTATCCGGGCGCTTACCGCGATTACATTTCGGTCACCGCCTTTTCGCCCGACTATCTGCCGGCCTACTACACGAACTATGGTCCGGGCTGCAACGTTGCGGCTCCGGGCGGCGACGCCTATATCTCGCCTTCGGGAAGCAGCGCCGCGCAGGTGCTTTCGACGCTTCCGTCCGAGCTTTACCAGTCGGATTACGGCTATATGCAGGGTACCTCGATGGCCTGCCCGCACGTATCGGGCGTCGCCGCGCTGGGGCTCTCCTATGCGCTGGCCAAAGGGAAGCAATATACGGTGGCCGAATTCAAATCGATGCTTCTGACTTCGGTGAACGACATCGACACCTACCTCGACGGCACCAAACAATCCCTGACCACCATGCAGCTGCGCAATTACCGCAAGCAGATGGGTACGGGAGCGATCGACGCCTACCAACTGCTCATGCAGATCGAGGGCACACCCTGCCTGAAAGCGAAAGTCGGCGTACAGCAGCAGCTTTCGCTCGACAAGTACTTCGGCAAGGCTTCGGCGAACCTGACCTATCTCGGCGTCGAGATCTCGCAGGCTGACAGGACCAAGCTCGGTATTTCGGCGGAGCCGACCTTCGTGTCCGGGAAGCTGAGACTGCACTGCACCAAGCCGGGCGTAGCCCGAATAACGGTCAGGGCGGTTGCCGGAGGCAGCGGTCTCGGCACGGGGACATCAATGGGCGGCATGGAGATCGCCAAAGAGTTCGCCGTCATCGCCCGCGCGGTACAGACCGAAAACGGAGGTTGGTTGTAATATAAACGCATGAAGATTATGAGAAAGACTATCTATATCGTACTGGCCGCACTGGGCTTGTGTCTGTTCGCCGGCTGCGGATCGTCGGACAAGGAGAAGGTGTCGCCGCTGGTAAAACAGCTTGCCGGCGAATGGCAGCTCAAAACGTGGAACGGCGAAGCTCCGCGGGATTTCGATGCCTATGTCTCCTTCGGCGCGGACCGTTCGTTCGAAATATACCAGCGGATCGAGCAGGTGGGCTACCAGAAGTATTCGGGAAAATACGAGATCAGAAACGGGATGCTCGGCGGCGTATACAGCGACGGCAAGCCGTTCGGCAGCACTTACGACATCACTTTCGACGAGTCGGGCAATACGCTGACGCTGACCAGCGCCACGGGCGTCGCCGAGACGGGCGTTTATGTGCGCGCCGCGATTCCCGACGGGGTCAAAAACGGAGCGGCCGTGATGAAGAGTTCTCGGACGGTTCCGATCCGGCTTTTATAGAACATCGCAGGCGGGATCGCTCCCCTCTGGCGCCATGTGCGGCATCGTTAGATGCCGCACATTTTTTATGCACTTTCCACCCGGTTTCCGGCTCCGGTTTCAGCCCGCAAGCATCCCGGAAAGGTTATACTCTGGTAACGTTCTTACCTGTTCGGTTATTTTCAATCAGTTGATCTTGAGTGAGTTGTTTGGTGTTTTCAGGTGGCCGTATAGTTGCAAAGGTGCCTGCGTTCGCGCCTTTTTCCGGCATCGAAAATCGAAAACGGTACTGAAGGTCAAACCATTGGGGATATCTGCAAACCCGAATAGAGGATGCTGGCTTTCTATTTTAAAATTAATTAAAATTAACGCTTATGGTAAAAAAAATCCTACTATCGTTAATTGGAGTACTTGTGTTTGCAGCGGGGGCATTCGCCCAAGCCAAACAAGTGCGCGGTAGTGTCGTTGATGAAAACGGAGCGGCCGTGATCGGCGCTTCGGTTATCGTCAAAGGTACGACCATCGGTGTATCCACCGATCAGCAGGGATTTTTCGTTATGAACAATGTTCCGGCGAAATCCGAGGAACTGCAAATCTCCTATTTGGGGTACAAGACTGCTACGGTAGCCGTTGCGCCTGAGGTGAAGGTCACGCTCGAGCCGGATTCTCAGACCGTGGAGACGGTCGTGGTTACGGGTATGACCAAAACGGATAAACGACTGTTCACCGGTGCATCCGACCAGTTGGTTGCCGACGATGTGAAACTATCGGGTCTGGCCGATATCAGCCGCGGTCTGGAAGGCCGTTCGGCCGGTGTCTCGGTGCAGAACGTATCGGGTACGTTCGGTACCGCTCCCAAGATCCGCGTCCGCGGTGCGACGTCGATTCACGGCAGCTCGAAGCCGCTTTGGGTCGTGGACGGCGTCATTATGGAGGATGTCGCCGATATTTCGGCCGAGGACCTCTCTTCGGGTGACGCCACGACGCTGATCGGTTCCGCCATCGCGGGTCTGAACGCCGAGGATATCGAGAGTTTCAATATCCTGAAGGACGGTTCGGCCACCTCGATCTACGGTGCGCGCGCTATGGCCGGCGTGATCGTCATTACGACCAAAAAGGGACGTGCCGGCGTCAGCCATATCAATTATACGGGCGAGTTCACGTATCGTATGATTCCCTCCTACGCCGATTTCAACATCATGAACTCTCAGGACCAGATGTCCGTCTATCAGGAGCTGTACAACAAGGGCTGGCTGGGCAATTCGCGTGTCACCAACGCGTCGGCGAGCGGTGTTTACGGCAAGATGTATTCGCTGATCAATGCCGGACTGCTGGAAAACACCGTGGAGACGCGCAACCGCTACCTGCGCAAGGCCGAGTACCGCAACACGGACTGGTTCAAGGAGCTTTTCCAGAATACGGTCATGCACTCGCATTCGGTAAGTATCACTTCGGGTACCGAGAAGTCCGCCTACTATGCGTCGATCAGCGCCCTTTTCGATCCGGGATGGACGAAGACCAGCGAGATTTCCCGTTATACGGCCAATCTCAATGCGACGTATAATATCTCGGACGCCCTTACGCTCAACCTGATTACCAACGGTTCGTACCGTAAGCAGAAAGCGCCCGGAACGCTCGGCGCCACGACCGACTATGTAACGGGCGAGGTGAAGCGCGATTTCGACATCAACCCTTATTCGTATGCCCTGAATACTTCGCGCGTGCTCGATCCGAAGGAGTATTATGTCCGTAACTATGCGGATTTCAATATTCTCCATGAACTGGCGAACAACTATATCGACCTGAACGTCGCCGATGTGAAATTCCAAGGCGAACTGAAGTGGAAGGCTTTCAAGGGATTCGAGGCTTCGGCGCTGGCGTCGGTGCGCTATACCGGAACTTCGCAGGAGCATAACGTACGCGAGGCTTCCAATCAGGCGAATGCCTACCGGGCCATGGGTACGACGACGATTCGCGACAACAACCCGTTGCTGTACAAGGATCCGGATGATATTTACGCCGTTCCCGTATCGATTCTGCCCGCCGGCGGTATCTACACCCGTACGGACAACCGGCTGCTGTCCTATGACTTCCGTTTCTCCGCGACCTATAATACGACGATCAACAATACGCATATTATCAATGCTTACCTCGGTATGGAAACCAACCAGAGCGATCGTCAGAAAACGTGGTTCCGCGGCTGGGGCCTGCAGTACGATTCGGGTGAAATTCCGTTCTACGACTATCTCGTCTTCAAGAAGGGCAAGGAGGATAACTCGCCCTATTACGAAATGGGCAACACCCACTACCGCAACGTCGCTTTCTTCTTCAATGGGACCTACTCCTACAAGGGCCGCTATACGCTTAACGGCACGCTGCGTTACGAAGGTAACAACGCGCTGGGCCTGACGACCCGTTCGCGCTGGCTGCCTACGTGGAACGTTTCGGGCGCATGGAACGTCCACGAGGAAAATTTCTTCAATTCGATCAGCAAGGCCGTTTCGCACCTGTCGCTCAAGGCCTCCTATTCGCTGACGGCCGACCGCCCCTCGGTGACCAATGCGCTCGCCGTCATCCAGAGCTATTCGCCGTGGCGCCCCTCGGCCGGCGTTACCGAGTCGGGTCTGACGATCAAGGATCTGGAGAACAGCGATCTGACCTACGAGAAGAAGCACGAGCTGAATATCGGTGCGGATTTGGGCTTTCTGGACAACCGCATCAACCTGACCGTTGACTGGTACAAGCGCGACAACTTCGACCTGATCGGTCGGGTGATGACGCAGGGTATCGGCGGCCAGATCCAGAAGTACGGCAACGTCGCGACGATGAAGTCGCGGGGTATCGAGTTCTCGCTTTCGACGAAGAACATCAAGACGAAGGATTTCAGCTGGACCACCGATTTCATCTATTCGCACATGAAGAACGAGGTGACCAAGTTCAATACTTCCACCCGTGCCTTCAACCTCGTTTCCGGTATCGGTTTCTCGCGTGAGGGCTACCCGGTGAATTCGCTTTTCTCCTACGATTTCCGGGGGCTGAACGAAGACGGCGTTCCGACATTCATCAACGAAGCAGGCGTGCTGACTTCGACCGATATCAACTTCCAAGAGACCGAGCGTTTCGACAATCTGGTTTATTCGGGTCCCTCGGAGCCGACGGACGTCGGAAGCTTCGGCAACATCTTCCAGTACAAAGGTCTGCGTCTGAACGTCTTCATCACCTATTCGTTCGGCAACGTCGTTCGTCTCGATCCGGTCTTCTCCAGTATCTATAACGACCTCGACGCCATGCCGCGCGAGTTCCGCAACCGCTGGATGACGCCCGGAGACGAAAGATACACCGATGTTCCGGCTATCGTGTCGAGCCGTCAGGTGCGGAATGACAGCAAGCTGTCGTACGCCTACAATGCCTACAACTATTCTACGGCCCGAATCGCCAAAGGCGATTTCATCCGCATGAAGGAAATTTCGCTGACCTACGACTTCCCGAAGCGCTGGATCAAGAAGCTGAGAATGTCCAACCTCGCGCTCAAGATTCAGGCGACGAACCTCTTCCTGATCTATGCCGACAAGAAGCTCAACGGTCAGGATCCGGAATTCTTCAATTCGGGTGGTGTGGCCACTCCCGTGCCGAAGCAGTTTACCTTAACGCTCAAAATCGGTTTATAATTTAGTTTAAAGCATATGAAAACGAACAAATTGATATATTTCCTGCTTGCGGGACTTCTTGTTGCGGGACTCTCCTCCTGTAACGATTTCCTCGACGAGCAGCCTGACAACCGGACGATTATCGATTCGGAAGAGAAGGCTATCAAGATGCTGGTATCGGCTTATGCGGACAGCCAGCCGTGGCTTTTCCTCGAAATGGCTTCCGACAATACCGATAACCACGGCGCCAATTACGATGGCTGGAGCCGTTTCTGGCAGGAGAGCTATGAATGGAGCGATCCGACCGAAACCGACAACGAAGACGCCGCTCACACGTGGGAAGCCCACTACATGGCTATCGCCAACGCCAACGAGGTGCTCAAGGCCATCGACAAGATGGAGATGACCGACAAGCTGAGCGCCGCAAAAGGCGAAGCGCTTATCTGCCGTGCCTATGCCCACTTCGTGCTGGTGAACGTTTTCTGCCAGCATTACGATCCTGCGCATCCCGACGATCTCGGTATTCCCTATATGGAGAAGGCCGAGACGGAACTCGATCCCAAATACGAGCGCGGAACCGTCGCCGAGGTCTACGCCAAGATCGAGAAGGATATCGAAGAGGGACTGCCGCTGATAAACGACGTGATCTATTCGGTGCCCAAGTACCATTTCAACAAGCGTGCGGCCAATGCGTTCGCGGCCCGTTTTTACCTCTACTACCAGAAATGGGACGAGGCGGTAAAATACGCTACGGTGGCGCTGACCAATTCGCCTGCCGGTTCGCTCCGCAATTATGAGGAGCTGCTGGAATATCCGATGAACAACGGCGCTACACTGAATACGGCGGCTACCTACTATGTCAGTGCGGATCTGACGTGCAATTTCATGATGGCCACCGCCTATTCGTATGCCGGCCGCGTATTCGGCGGATACGGTGTCGGAATGCAGTACAATCACGGACAGATGATTGCCGATAACGAGGGCATAGACTGCACGAATACTCCCTTCGCTCCCTACACGTGGAAGTGCGAACCGCTTCGCTTTGTCAGCGGAATCGACAAAATCCTGCTGCCCCGTGTTCCCTATCTGATCGAGGACCTCGACCCGGTGGCGGGAACAGGCTACAGGCATACCGTCTATCCGCTCTTCACGGCCGAAGAGACCCTGCTGACCCGCGCCGAGGCCTATATCATGCAGAAGGACTACACGGCGGCCCTGAGCGACATGAATCTCTATCTTTCGAATTCATGCAGTAAATACAAGACGCTGACCGAGGCCAATATTTCGAGTTGGGCCGCATCGGTTGCGGATTACGATCCCAAGAATCCGACTCCGAAGAAGCCGCTCAACCCGGCTTTCGAAATCGATCAGACGCAGGAGGGCATGATTCATACGCTGCTGTTGCTGCGCCGCTACGAGACGCTGCACTACGGCCTGCGCTGGTTCGACGTGAAGCGCTTCGGTATCGAGATTTACCGCCGCACCCTGACCAGCAACGATTTGGGAATCAAGAGCGTGGACGATACGTTGGAGGTCCGGGACAACCGCCGTGCCGTTCAGCTGCCCGCCGATGTGCTCGCGGCCGACATGACTCCTAATCCGAGATAATGATAATTCGCTGATCTATATATAAAAGTTGAACGTTATGAAAAAAACAATATTAGGATTATTCGCATTCGTCTGCGCTTTTTCGGGCATCTCGTGTTCCGAAGACGATCTGAGCGGCACGAGTGTCATCAAACCGGAGCAGACGACGGAGACGCCTTTGGACGCGTGGCTTTACAAAAACTATATCGAGCCTTATAACATCGAGTTCCGCTACCGTTATGAGGATATGGAGAGCGACATGATCTACGATCTGACTCCCGCGAACTACGAGAAGTCGGTTCAGATGGCCAAGCTGGTCAAGCACCTCTGCCTGCAGGCTTACGACGAGGTGACCGGAAGCCGCGACTTCATCACCAGCTACTTCCCGAAGATGGTTTTTCTGGTCGGCAGTCCCGCCTATAACAACAACGGCGAGGTCGTGCTGGGTACGGCCGAAGGCGGAACCAAGATTACGCTCTATGCCGTCAACAATATGGACCCGACCGATGTGGACCTGCTGAACGAGTGGTATTTCAAGACGATCCACCACGAATTCGCTCATATCCTCAACCAGAAGAAACCCTTCTCGACGGATTTTAATCAGATCACCGGTTTGGCCACGGGCATCCGCTATGTCGGCAATGCCTGCTGGGACGTCTATCCTTCGGAGGACTTGGCGCTTAAGGACGGTTTTATCAGCCGTTACGCTTCGACTTCGGCCGAGGAGGAGTTCGTGGAGGTAAGCTCCATCTACGTCACCAACACGGCTGCCACTTGGGAGGAGATGCTCGAAACGGCCGGCGAGGTGGGCCGTCCGATGCTCGAAGCCAAATTCGAGATCGTGGACAAATACATGAAGAACGATTGGGGAATCGATCTGGACGAATTGCGCAAAGTCGTTTTACGCCGCCAGAAAGAACTTCCGAACCTCGATTTAGATGCCACTAATTAAGTAAAAAAGGATGTTTATGAAAAAAATATTGATATTACTGGCTCTGCCCCTGCTTTTCAATTCCTGCCTGAAGGACGATGAGGATAAATTCTCGAAATCGGCGACGGAACGTATTGAAGAGGCGGTCAAGGAAGCCATCACTGTACTTCAGGGCGCAGAAAACGGCTGGCGGATGGAGTTGTATCCCGAAAGCGAGCGCATTTACGGCGGCTACACGCTTTTCCTGAAATTCAATGCCGACAATACGGTCGTCGCTTCCAGTGAGAATTTCGCTGCGGGCAAAACCGAATCGTCCTACTATTCGGTGGTTGCGGAGAGCGGTCCCGTACTCGCGTTCGACACCAATAACGACATCATCCACTTCTACTCCTCGCCGACGACGGGGGCTGAACTCGGCATCGGTACGAGCAACGGAGGTCTGGAGGGCGATTCCGACTTCATCGTCATGGAGGCTTCCGCCGATTTCGTGAAACTCAAGGGGCGCAAAACCAACAATTACGCCTACCTCTATCCGATCGAGGCGGGGGTGAATTGGAAGACCGAATTGCAGAGCTATCAGGATGCGGCTGCCAAGATGGACCTGATCTATACCCGTTGCGTGGTCGATGGCGTTGCCTATCCGATTGACTGGGAGATGAGGCTCAACAACTTCTCTTCCCGCGTTTTCAGGATCTCCTACACGCCGGCTCCCGGAGACGACGGTTCGGTCTCCGCGGGCGAGGTCGTCAAGGCTCCTTTTGTCTTTACCGAAACGGGTCTCAAATTCTATTCGCCCCTGACGATCGGAAACGCTACGGTTTCGGAGATGACTTTCAAGGAGGACTATTATTTCGAGAATGAAGACGGAAGCGTCAAGATCTATTCGCCCAAGCCCGTCCGCTCGAATAACAAGCTTACGATTAATCCGGCGGACATTACCTTCAGCAGCGCGACCGTCAATGTGACGCCGAGCGTCGCCACCGATTATTACTATTTCGACGTTTATGAAAAGGCGGATCTCGAAGGCGAGAGCGACATGGCGATCATCAAGTCGCTGATCTCCGAGATGAACTCCTTGGTCGGGACTTATACGGCCGATTTCATCGTCTCCGCTCTCGGCAAGAAGGGCGCGGCGAGCGAGATCTTCGAGGACCTCTCTTCGGAAACGGATCATGTGGTCATCGGGTTCGGCATCGTCGCTACGGAGAATGTGGTTCTGGCTACGACGGATCTTTTCAGGAAGGAATTCACTACGGAGAAGGCTCCCGAACTCGATGAGGCTTATGCCGCTTGGCTCGGTACGTGGACCGTGACGAGTACGACCTCGATGAAGTCTGCCAAGCCGATCTCCTTCGACGTCACTTTCTCCACGAAGGTCGCCAATACCAACTTTGCGCTTACCGGATGGGCCATCTCGGCTTATCGCGACCGGTTCCCCGCAATTGCCACTTTCGACAAGGAAACCGGTTATATCATGATCCAGAGCTATCAGGAGATCGGAGCTACCGGAGACGGCACCGTTCGCTATGTCGCTCTTTGCCGTGACAAGAATGTAAGCGGTAAATATTATTATCCGGTAGGCGGTTCCTATGTGGGCCTGATCGGTGCCATAATGTCTGACGGAAAGGGCAAGGTTATCGGCAATGAACTCACTCTTACGGGAGATGTGGAGGCCGAGGTGGTTATGATGGACCAGTTCGTTTACAATGGGTCCAACTATCTGGGCAAGTATAATCCGACGGCCGACTCCGGATTTACGGCCGACGACTATCCGGTCGGACCGTTTACGCTGGTGAAAAAATCTCCGGCCGCTGCCCCCGTTAAGGGGAAAGCCATGCTGGCAGGTAAATTTGCAGCTGCTGCGGACCGGAATATGAAGCCGGCCGTTCCGCAATTGACTTCGGCGCCGTCGTTCGAACGGCGTGCCGTTAATGCAAATGCAGTGATGCTCAAGTAAGATCGCTTGCATTATTGATCAAGGGGAGGGAGGAGCATCGACGGCTCCTCCCTTTTTTTGTGAAGCCGGGGTAGGGCGTGAGATGTTTCCGCAACTGAAAAAAGCAGAAAAAATGCAGCGGGCATTTGCAGATTTGAAAAAGAATTTTTACCTTTGCACCACGATAATACGGAAAGGAGTATTCCTGACCACGATATCGGGATGGTGCCATAGCTCAGTTGGTAGAGCAAAGGACTGAAAATGCCTCGGTCAAGCACTTGAAACAGACTTATAAAACATTAAATACAAGATGGTTACAGAAATGTGACCATCTTTTTTTGTCCCTCGAAATCGGTCGAAAATACACTGGTTTACACAACTTGTGTAAACCAAATGTGTAAACCGAAACGAGGATGTCTGCAACGGGAGTAAACGTACTTTTATACCGTTCCAAAACACTTGCGAACGGAGAACATCCGCTGATGCTCTGCGTAACGAAAGAACGTAGGCGCAAATATGTCAGCATGGGTATTTCATTGGCCGCCCGATATTGGGATTTCGACAAAAGCAGGCCGAAACGAAATTGCCCTAACCGCATCTATATTGAAAAGTATATCGCCGACAAACAGCGGGAATATACGGATAAGGTGATTGAACTGACTTGCGAGGAAAAGGCATTTACGGCCAATACGCTCGTCGAGAAAGTTTGTGGCGGCTATACGATCAAGACCGTAGGGCAGCTCTTTACCGAGCAAATCGAAGCGTTGATTGCGGCCAAACGAACGGGATATGCCTTATCGGTACGGCAGGCATATACCTCGCTCATGCGGTTCAACGGGCATCTGAATATCTACTTTTCAGAGATAGATGTTACATGGCTTAAACGCTATGAAACATGGCTGCGTTCGGCAGGGTTGGCGGATAATACAATCGGGATTCGATTCCGTTCATTGCGTATGCTCTACAATCTGGCTATCGAACAGAAAATCGTCAAGGCCGAATACTATCCGTTCCGCAGTTTCAAGGTATCGCGCCTGCATCAGCAGACAGCCAAACGAGCCATTCGCAAGGACGATATTTTACGCATCGTTCACTATTCGACGAATGATGAACGGGTACAGTTGGCCGTCGATTTGTTTGCGTTTTCCTATTACATGGGCGGCATCAATTTCGTAGATATGTGCTATCTGACCGAGAAGAATATCATCGACAATCGGCTGGTCTATATTCGTAAGAAGACAAAGAAACTTATCAAGCTCCCGTTGCAGACGGAAGCCTTGAAGATTCTCGCTCGCTACAATGGAGTATCATTGCCTTATCTGTTTCCTGTTCTATCGTCGTTCCACAAGACAGAAACGCAACAGCACAACCGCGTGCATAAGGTGATTGCCAAAGTGAATATACGGTTGAAAAAGATCGGAGAGGAATTGAATCTGCCGATAGATATTACCACTTATGTTGCTCGGCACTCCTTCGCGACCGTGCTCAAACGGTCGGGTGTCAGCACCTCATTGATTTGTGAAACGTTGGGGCATAGCTCGGAAAAGGTTACCCAAATCTACTTGGATAGTTTTGAGAACTCGCAGATAGATGCGGCTATGCAGCATTTATTGTAGGAATCGGGAGGTCGGCGCCCTATAAGCGAACCGACCTCCTTTTTCTTTACCTCCGTCCTATCCGAGGTATTGTTCCAGCAGTTCAACGACCACCTGTTCACGGGATTTTAACCCTATCTTGCGGGCTTCCATGATTTCCGTCGCCTGTGCAGGCGTGAGTTTCTTCAATGCCTGCTCTATCTGACGGCAGTAGGCCACGGGGTCTGCGGCATTGTTATACTGCATGACGATATAAGTTATCAGATACTTTTTCGACAGGAACGAATCCGAGAACTTTTCCTGTGCGGCCTCATACCATCTGATACTCCGCTGATACCATGTTTCGGATTGCAGGATTTTAGGCAGTTCACCGCTTTTCACGCAGTTCACCAAATCTTTGGGTTTTAGTGAATTTGTCCCCGTACACCATTGCGATATGGTTGCCAGCGGGAAACCCTTGCTGCGGAGTTGTACGGCAAACTCAAAAACGTCGTTCGTCTTGGAGAGCGTCATGGCAGGTGCGGCCATATAGTCCGTTCCTTTCCATGTGGTCGTGCAGATATTCATTTCAGCAATCAACGCTGCAATCGACATATCCACATTCAGCGGCTCGGTAATCACGAGGTCGTTCAGATTCAGACCTAATTTAATATAGGCAATCAATCGGTGCTGACCGTCCAGCACGGCGTAATAGTTCACCGACTGGCTGTCGGGAATGTCCTTACCGTTTAGGTCTACCAAATGCCCGCCAGATGTAATTACCTGTTCACCGTCCACAACCGTAATCGGCGACAACAGCCCGTATTCCTCGATGGACTTCATTTTTGCCGTCACCGCTTTGGAGTTGGTCGGGCGGTTGCCTTTTACAAAGGCGAAACTACGATTTACAAAAACTGATGTTACATGCATCTTTTTCATATTAACTTGTGCGGGTTTACCTCATACCACCCGCGAGGTTTTAATTAATAATATTGATAAAAATGTTTGTTTTTTCGTTTTCTCGGCGTTAGGTCTGACTGGTGAGCTCTTGCCAGCTCTTGCGGCAGTCGGGTGATGGCTTGGGCAAACTCCCGTCATCGTCCTGCCGTGCGATTCGACCTGCGGCCTTTCGGTTCGGATTCTCTCTCCCTACCGAGAAGCGGAGTGTATGTCAAAGAACTTGCGTTTGCGTTTCTACTGTAAATCCTACGAAAACCATACATAACTCGCTATGGCATAAATAGTTGTCGGATAGTAAAAAAGTGCATGATTTTTACTACCCCTTATCGGCAGAATAAAAAAGGACGGCTCGTGCCGTCCCTTATCATTGGATATGTAAAATGGATTTATCTAAAATTCTTGCCGATCGTCGTCCACTCCCTGTCCTTGTAGGATGTCCAGATTCCCTTGATACCTTCGTCACTATCAAGGAATTTCGGATTATCTGTATAGCCGAAGAAATAGACGATGCGCGAAATCAACAGCATCCTGTTATAGGAAACCTTGCTGGGATTCGTACTGCGGTTATCTTCCTCTTTGAATTGTTCCAAGAGCGGCAAAAAACACTTGATGGCAAGCGTAATCTTGTAACAACTCTTGAGATTCACCGAAAATCCGTCCACCCCGAACGAACGGGCGTTTGACAGATTGGCATAGAGTTCTGCCACGTTGTCAGCGAGCAACTTACCCAACGCCTGTTTTGCAAGGTAGGACTCAAGGGTTACGCCGTGCTCGCGCCCTTGCCATGCACGCACTTTGGCATCGGGATTTTCTTGCAGGTATCTGGCGAAAGCCCGAAACTCCTCGAATACCGAGGTCGGAACCTGCTGCACATTTTCGGTCCGTTCCCGTACCACATCATAGACAAAGAGCATCGCCATCCAAAATTTCTCGGTGTCGAGACCCATAGCCCGCAGGGAACGGATAATCGGAGCATTTTCTAAATACCGCTCTTTGGTAATAGAAAATTCCAGCCGTTCGTCCTCCAACTGATGCACGAAATCCCATCCGCGGAAAGAATCGGTCTGATACTGCTCGCCGTTTATATCAGTATCCCAAGTGGGATACATACGGTTAGCAATCTCGAAAACATAATCGTAAAGCGGGTTCATAGCAGTTGTATTCGGTTAAAGCAAAGATAGAAAATTTCGGCTGAATCGTCTGCACTTAAACTTGCATTTATTAAAGATTTTTACTATATTTGTAATAGCAAATCCGAGATAGGGGAATTCTTTTTGCTTCCATAGAAAAATAAGTTTACAGGGCAGATAAGGACAGTAATAATGCTGTCCTTGTCTTTGGCTTATAATCGCATATTTTTTGTGCAGGAAATGAAATCCCCTTATATAAAAGATATTTCACACACAGAAAAAATGCGGTGAAATCCTATCCTATAATTTATAAATCTATGGAACCAAGAATTATTACAGCCCCTATGACGGCGCGATGAATCGAAGAGATTCCCGAAATCGGGCAACACTTACCCGAAAACTGCATTTTAGATAAAGGCATAACGGGATGCGGCGCAACGAGTCTTGCCATTACAAACGACCGTTCAACTTTGATTGCCGCACCAACGGTCAATCTTATCAAAAACAAGATACAGGAACATCCCGACCTTTTAGGCGTTTACGGGGGTGTTACGAACCAAGAGATTGCCGACTATCTGAAAGTCCACGACCGCTGGAAGATTATGGCCACCTATGATGCAATCCCCCGTATCGCGGATGTCGCGGGTGCAGAGATTTACAGCAAGGCATTTCTATTGGTGGATGAATACCACCGCTTGTTATTCGATTATTCATTCCGCCATTCCGCGATTGCTGGACTATTGGAACAAGCACCCCGTTTCGCAAACAAGACCTATCTTTCGGCAACGCCTATCGAACAGGAGTTTCTATTGGACGAGTTACAGACCATGCCGCAAACGAAAATCATCTGACCGAACGCCGAGCCGATACAGGTAAGGTTGTGAAAAGCGACAAGCCCGTTAGCGACCGTTACGGCCTTATGCCGAAATGCCATTGCGCAACAAATCGGTTTCAACCTGCACTTTTTCGTGAACAGCGTGACATTTATCGGCAAGGTGATCCGCCATGTGAAACTGACCCCCGACCAAGTAAAGATAGTCTGTTCGCAAAGCGGCGAGAGTTACGATCGCAACAAAGAGAAGATAGACGGCTACCCGATAAGTACACCCAGCGGCGAACCCTGCAAAATCAATTTCTACACCTCGACGGCCTTTGAGGGGTGCGATATTTTCGACAAGACAGGCCGCACCTACATTGTGAGCGACGGAACGGCCACACACTCGATGCTGGATGTTGCGTCCCTAATGGCATCAACATGTAACGAATCACGATTTTCCCGTGTTGGCAACCAGCATAAAACAAAAATCCAAAGGCTTTATTCACTTTGTAGCATTATGGATAACCTCCTGATATTCATGTTGGGGCCACTAAAATAATGCCTGAAAAATTTGTTTATTTCCCCAATTTTTCCTATTTTTAAACTGATTACAGGAGTGTCTTACGGCTAAATCTCGTTTCCCCCTGTAAGAGACCAAAATCATTAAACTAACCCTAAAACTTAATCTTATGAACAACACAACCAAATTTCTTTACCACATTACGGAGGTTGGCAATTTGGAAGCTATCCGTAAAAATGGATTAAAATGTGATTCCGAAGGATACATATATCTTTTCGAGGACAAAAAATTTACAGACCTAATGGGAATTAGGGGTAATGTACGCGACCACATAGCGATCAATCAGATTTGTGTGTTCGATAAAGTGGGTTTGCTTAAAATTGCCGTGGGAGATTTATTGAACCAATTGGAGCCTGATAATGTAGATGAATCATGTGCACAATTCCAATACCGAATAAAGATGAATCTCATACCTCGTGATCGTATCGTTAATACTGAAATTGTTCATGTGAACAATCCGTGGAAAGAGTTTTTCGAGAAAAATCATGTGGAAGAAGTTATTGGATTCCCCGAAGAATGAAGTAAAACACCATAGCCGATACTATTTATTTTCTTACTTAGGGCGGATTCTTTCGCCCTTTTCTTTATTCCTGTTTTCCACATTTTTTGAGTGCGAAATGAAGATTTCCTTTATAAATATAGTTTCAGAATTAAAAAATATGGAAAGCAGAATGATAGCATATAAGCAAGAGCCAAAAAGCAGACCTTGTTTGCTATTTCTTCATTTAATGACAGCTATTCGAAAGATTATAATTTCCACATTTTTTGAGTACGAAACGGATATTCCCTTTATAAGTATCTATTCAGAATCAAAAATTATGGAAGATACGGATCAAAAGATAGAGTAGGTTTCTGAATGACGGGATAGAGAGTTGCTCAAATCTGTCCTGTGTAAACTGCTCAAAAGTGTCCTATATATACACTACCTACTTATACATAACCTATTAAAGTCTTTCAGACCATGTACTACCACATCAAAGACCGCAAGTGATTCGATAACCGCAAGCAGGCCAAAGAGCATTACGGCATTGCCTGTTTTCGGAAACTACTACATTTAAAAGAGATTATATTTACCAATAACACAAATTCCATTGCTAACGATGAATTATACCGTAATCCCCAAATCAATCGTGAACTTTCAGACGGGAAACAGTAAACCCGTCGATATTTACGTGTGAGCGATCATTAAATGTTGCTCCAATCACAAGACGAACATTTCCCATGTAACAGAAGAAAAGCTATCCTTACTGACAGGATTGGATGAACGAACCATCCGCCGTGTTATCAAACGGCTGAAAGATGCAGGTTATCTGACCGTGCAAACTACCGTTAAAGAAGATGCAGACAGAGGATTTATAAAGCGAAATTCCTACTATATAAAGCCAGCAAACAAAAACTATTTCTTCCTCGACAACAGTTTCTTTAAGCGGAACTATCCCGCCAAGATTGCGGGGTTTCTGCTCTTGTTAAAGGCAATATGTCTTAATAATACGGATACCGTCCAATGAAGCAACAGCCAAATTGCAAAGAGTATCGGTTTATCGAGGAACACAACCACAGTCCTCATTAAAGAGTGCCAGCAATTAGGGTTTATAAAGCGAATTGCAAAGGGCTATGAACTGACAGCAGGCTGTTTTATCAATTCAGCAGTCAGAAAGACCGATGCAGGGATTTATAAAGAGATATGCGATTTCTGCAAATCAAAGGGCATAACACCGCCAAATTGGGATAAGCGGGCAATGTCTGTGTTGCTTACAAAATACAATGCCATCGGTTTGTCAGCATCGGAACCGATAACAATTACCTATCAACTCAATAAACGATGCAGGAACTTACCAGAAAAGGTTTCATTGCCCTACTTTATAAAGGTGCTCGATATGCAGGAACAGTATAAGGCAGTTGCGGAACGAGCCGAACAAGCAAAACAGTTTAAGGAGGAGTTCAAAGGTTTTGAGTTTTAGATATACGGCCCCCGTGCTTACGCACGAGGGCTTTTTGCATCTAATAAGAGAGTGTGACATATTTCGGGAATTTTATGTTTATATACCCACTGAAAATTATGTCACCGATTTTTCTCTTTACATACGCGCCGTAGGCGCTCATCCTCAAAAGGAGAGAAAGTGCAAACTCCAACCCACAATGACAGCGGATTGGAGTTTTCAATATTAGGCGGGAACGGCCTAATTCAATGCCAGCGAGTTCCCTGCAATATGCAACTTGGCATCTACATCAAGAGCCTTGAAAACTTTGAGGATTGTTGCAACCGTCAGATTCTGCCCATTCTCTATGCGTGAAATCTGTGCTTTCTTCACACCGATAAGATTACCCAAATCTTCTTGTGTCAGATTGCGTTTTTCCCGAATCTCACGGATGGTCTGACCTACCAAAAACAATTCGATGGTAAGGTCATAGGCATCCCGTTTGGCCGTACCTTTTTCGCCGACCAACGTATTCACTACCTCATCATGTGTATAAATTCGTTTTTGTGCCATATCCGTATTTTTTATTCTTCGTAATATTCAGACCGAATCCGTATTGCTCGGTCAATCTCCTGTTTGGGCGTTTTCTGGGTTTTCTTCTTGAAACCATGCGTAGCGATTACCAATGTCTGCACGCTGTCCCGCTTATCCCAAAAGGCCAACAGCCGATATTGGATACCTGCATATTTCGTGCGGAACTCCCAAATCTCTCCTGTCAGCTTTTTCAGTAATTTGGGGTCTAACGCATAACGGGCCTTGTCGATATTCTCCAAAATCTTCAACCGTGAGGCTTCATCTATCTTTTGGAGAAAACGGTAGGCATCTTCCCAATATTTTACATCGAACAACGGTTTAGGTTCCATTCCTTTTATCGGTAATACGTTGCAAAGATACAAAAAGTTTCTATATATGTAAACTTAATATCTGTTTTTCTCTTTAAATACACGCCGTAGGCGCTTAACAGAAACAGGCTATAATGCCTGTTTTTTTGTAAAATATATCCCCTGCATATACAGATACTTTCTGTTAAAGCCCCCCCCCTTATTGGAATGGGGAATGATAATTATTAAGGATTGCAAACCAAAACTCCAAAATTGGATTTTTTAGTTTAATAATTTACTAATCATCTAATTTGTAGAGTTATGCAATTACGACAATCCATGCGTCGGGCAGCCAAGATGCGGCTTGCTCTGGCGGGAGCTTCGGGCAGCGGCAAAACCTATTCGTCGCTCCTTATTGCTTACGGAATGACAGGCGACTGGTCGAAAATCGCCGTCATCGATTCCGAGAACTGCTCGGCCGATCTTTATGCCCACTTGGGCGGTTATCAAGTCCTCACCCTCGAAAACTATGCTCCCGAAACCTACATCGAGGCCATAGGCATTTGCGAGCAGGCAGGAGCCGAGGTAATCATCATCGACAGCATTTCCCATTGCTGGGATTATCTGCTGGATTTCCACGCCAACCTGCAAGGCAACTCCTTTGCCAATTGGGCCAAAGTTACACCCCGTCAGAACGCCTTTATCCAACGTATCCTTACCTCGTCCGCTCATGTGATCTGCACCATGCGTAGCAAGCAGGATTATGTGCTCTCGGACAAGAACGGCAAAATGGTTCCAGAGAAAGTGGGCTTGAAAGCCGTACAGCGTGATAACGTGGATTACGAGTTTACCGCAGTCCTCGATATAGCCATGAACCACAAGGCTACCACATCAAAAGACCGCACGGGACTGTTCACGGGCCGTCCCGAATTTCTCATTACGCCCGCTGTCGGTCAGGCCATTCTCAAATGGTGCAACCTTTCGAATCCGAGTGTCCAACCTCAAACTCCCTACCACCATGTACCCAGCGTTTCAGCCTAACCCCGAATTTGCTGTCGGTCTGAACTCCGACAACCCTTTTCTCGATAATCCTACCGCAGAGGTAGCAACGATTGTAGAGGAACAACCAGCCCAATCAGCAACAACGGGTGTTGTCGTTCCTTTAGGTGTACGACACAACCGTCACTTTATCGAGGCCAATACCAAGCCCGTCGATATAGCCCATTTGAGAGCGGATTGCGTCGTTCCCGTATTCAGCAAGGACAACGAGGTGACCATCTCCCACCAGAGCTTTATCGAAACGGTGCTGGGTGCTACACACCGTATGTTCCCGCAGGAGGTAATTGACGCTCCCGATATAGTCGTGTCCCATATTATCAAGGGACGGATTCCCGAAGCCATCCACAAACCCGTGAACCAGCTCTTGGAAACCGACAAGACCATCTACTACGAACGGATGGCTTTCTGTTTCGAGATACCCACGATTTACGAGGATGTGGCAGGGAACAGACTGAATCTTTCGATTGGAGGGGTACGAGCCTATAACCACGAGAACCTCTATTCCAAGAAGACGGTGGAGAAATTCAAGGTCTTCATCGGGTTCAAGAACCTCGTGTGCTGTAACCTCTGCGTTTCGACGGATGGATTCAAGAGCGAACTGCGGGTGATGGGCGTGCAGGATTTGTTCGATGCTACCTTACACCTGTTTCGAGAGTACGATGCTGAACGCCATATAAAGCTGATGGCAGCGATGCAGGAACGACACCTTACCGAGCATCAATTCGCCCAGCTTATCGGCAAGACGCGGTTGTACCAATACCTGCCCACAGCCGAGAAACGGCAGCTTCCCGCAATGGAGTTTACGGACTGCCATATCAACACGGTGGCAAAGGCGTATTACGCCGACGAGAACTTCTCACGAGGGGACAATCCAGAGATTGACCTTTGGAGGGTTTACAACCTCTTTACGGGAGCCAACAAGTCGAGTTACATCGACACGTTCCTCGACCGTTCGCTGAACGCTACCGAGCTTATCACAGGTATCGGCAAAGCCATTGAGGGCGATGCCCAGTACAGGTGGTTTGTGGAATAACCGAACGAAGAAGAATACCCTTGCTGTCAAACGACGGTAGGGGTATTTTCTTTGATAAGTAAACAAGACGACAATAACCTATATTCAATAGTGCTGTCTGTTGATTTATTGCGCATTATATGGTTTTATATAATTCCGATGCTCAAAATATCGACTTTACGCTGCCATATTCTCGATAATTGAGGGTTGGAATGATTTGCAACTCCCGATTAAAGGGAATATGTCGGCTTAAATTGAATAACAAAGCATCTAACCCAAGTTACAAGAAACAAAGTTTATTTTCCAGCCGTTTTCCACTTGTTTGGCAACTTTGTTTTGACGAAATTTGAATCTGCAACAACCTTGAAAAAAGAGTGGTTTTGCCGTTGCATTTCCGACGATTGTTTTTTACTTTTGTGGAAAACATACTGAATACGGAAGTGTAACTTTATTCTCGTGCGACGAACGTAGGAAATTCCAAGCACAATAGAGAGGATAAGTGGCATTGCCCTCCCGTCGTATCTTCACGATACAGGCGCGGGGTTGTTGCTTATTTTATCTATTGGGTTTCCTACGACCTGTCGCGCTAAAATAAGTTTTCAGCCCTGCGCTTTCTTTTATTACTAATCACATCTGGGGGTTGGAGGTGTGCGATTGAAATAGTTATTATGGATATTACTAAACTCAACGAACTCGCTTCTGCGTGTATGGCAGAGCCCGAACTTTTTCAATTTGCAGTCGATGCTAAAACGTGGATGCAAGAAACTATTGTTGATAGATATATAACTATGGATGAGGCATTTGCTATTGCGCAAAATAGAGTTCCAGATTCAGTTATTAATAAAGCAATATTTGTTGCTTGTGATTATATGTCGGATGCCCCTCAAACGAAGCTACATCGTTACGCAGTTGCATTATCGGCTGGAAACATATTAAAACAATTTGGAAAACCTTATTATGCGACAGGAGCAGGTATAGGGGAAATACTTGATAAAATGGATGAAAGGGATGGTGGATTGAAATAGTAATATTACTATAAAACCAATATATGAAAAAGTTATTACTAATCTGCTTTATTCTACTATGTCAGATAGGGCAGGCACAAACGATTGATGGTTTCATAATGGGAACAGATCGAATGGCAGCCGTTCGTAGCGTTCCCAAGGGATTTAATTATGATAATACAAATGATAAAAATCACCTGCGGTATACACGATGGGTTTATCAAGGCGGAAATCCAAGTGTCGTTGATTCATATGATATGTTTTTTAAAAATAATCTTTTGTGTAAATTAGAAATATATCGGAATTATTATGAGAAGAATTCAACTTCTTATTTAGATAATGTTCTTGCGGAAAGATTTAGCGCTTTGCTTGAAGAGTTTGGAGAACCTACTTTTGCAAATAATTCATACTATTCATGGAATTTACCCAATCTGAAAATAACCTTTAGATATTCTGCTAAATCAGAAGAAGAAACAGAACCCATTCTCAACCAATTATATGGATATAGGACAGTAACATATAATCGACTAATAATAAACATAAACGCGGAAATGAAAGAGGGGCATCCACAAATTTCAAAACCGCAACAAGGAGAATCAAGATATTTGGCATCTGGCAGTGGATTCATATTATCAAAAGATGGTATTGTCGCAACAAATTTCCACGTTATAGATGGGGCTAATGGAATTGATGTCTTTATTAATCGGAATGGAACGATCAAGACTTATAAAGCCAAAGTACTTATATCTGATAAGACCAATGATATTAGTCTTCTGAAAATTGAGGACGATTCATTCGTGAATTTTTCGTCTATTCCTTATGCTATTAAAACCTCCATTCAAGATGTCGGGACAGGAGTTTTTACATTAGGCTATCCGATGTCGAATATTTTAGGAGAGGAGATTAAAGTTACAGATGGTATTATAAGTTCAAAAACTGGTTACAAGGGCGATATTGTTACATACCAAATTTCTGCACCTATTCAGCATGGTAATAGCGGAGGGCCTCTGTTTGATAAACAAGGCAATATAGTTGGCATTACAAACGCAGGGGTTGAAGATGCACAGAATGTCGGATATGCTATTAAAACATCTTATCTGAAGAATTTGATTGACGTAGCACCAACATCTATTACGTTACCTACTAATAACTCGATTTCAGGGTTGTCATTTACAGAAAAGATAAAACGATTGACACCCTATGTTGTCTTGATCAAAATCTACTAACACAAATAAAATTGCTGATTTATGAAAAAGATGTTTTTGATGTTTGCTCTTGTTATGGGGGCAACATATACAAACGCACAAGATGTTGTTGATCGTTGTATAACTGAATTGGAGCCGCTCATTGTAAAAGCAAAATCCGTTTGGGTTGATGGAAATAGCACTTACGGAATAACTTCGGAACGAGCAGAACGTTATGCAATCTATTGTTTGGAGGCTTGTGCCGTCGTCGATAAATATATAGATCGAATCGGTGATGTTAATGAGCAGTTGGATTTACTCTGGGGGCAGGTTGACATGCTATCGGATATATTGGAAATTTATAAAACCAATAAAGTGGGATTATCGGCATCTGAATATACCCAACAATCCAATCGTAAAGTTTCGGCATTGAAGAAATTAGCGGTTTTATCTAAGAGAATCAATAATAAGGCTGATCGAGATTTAGAGCTTTACAATATCAATGAAGCCTTGGGTGAACATTATTTAAATAGCGGCAATTATAAAGAGGCATCAATTTACTATTCTATGTGTGTCTCGAACTACAATGATCTCTTATCAAGTGAATATGCCAATGATGAAGATATTCGTAAATCAGGGCAAAAGGCTTATTATTGGATGGGATATACTGCCTATAAGTTAGGAGATACAACGATAGCACAAAACTATTTCAATAAGTCGAAAAACATTTTGAATGACGAATTAATTCAGCCGTATAAATAATTATGATGTACGAATGTCGCAATAGATTAGGCGAAAGAATAGGACACGCCTATACAAAACAACAGGCCGAAGAAATGATTCGCCATGCAAATTGGTTGTTAGACCAAAAAAGAGGAACTCCCGAATATGAACAAAGAGTTGTAAGAGCGCAAAAAGCAGAAGAAAAAGAAATGAATGCTACGGGCGTTGGCATCATTGCAGGTGTTATTTTCTTTATTATCTGTATAATAATGGCACTCTCCTAATTACAAACATTATGAAGAAATTATCACTTGTTCTCATACTGTCAATATCTTGTTTGGCACTTTCAGCGCAGACCTATAAAACATATCGAATAGCATATGTTTTAACTCCTTATGGAAACTATGACCCAGAAAACGCATCTATCACTATTGCTGATGGCCAGATTCGTTATAAGAAAAACGGGAATGAAAAACTTTGGCAAAGCATGTATCGTGGAATCTATAAGGAGCAACCAACCAAAGGAGTGACTTTTCAATATGAATGTTTTCTACTGATGAAATTGGATAAAATAATTCGTATTTGCAAAACGAAAAATATAAAGCATAATGGGAAATTCTATTATGCAATGTATGTGGACGGACAGCTACAATTAGTTGAATAAATCATAACTCGGTACAGTATCAATATGAAAAAATTTCTCTTAACGATATTAGGTATAGCAATCTATATTTTACTTGGATGGCTCATTAAAGATATTGTATCTGCGAACTATTCCAATCCAATGGATATGCTTGTATCAGATATGATTAAACACGAAGCCTTAATATATTGCATACTTGCCGTGGGTTATGTTTTTGTGATACAATGCTTTGTGTATCAAAATTCTGACGGAAATGAAGCAGGTATGTGGTTACCCATCGGATTATGTGTTGCATCTTATTTTTTATTAACCACTTTATCCCTATCATCGGGATTAATAATCGCTTATAACTTGCTTAATGTCATTGCAATTGTAATAGGATGTTACATGGACAAATAAGACGAGTGACATAATTTTAAAGGGGTATATAAAATAGAATTTTACAAATTGTGTCACATCAACACACGCATCCATTTACAGATAAATAAAATAGTCCAATGAAAAACTACCTACTCATCATTCTGCTGTTGTGTGCAGGAGTATACAACGGCTATGGACAAAAGAAACAGCCGTCAGATTACCACCTGCAAAGAGCCATTGACCTAATACAGAATGGCGACGAAAAAGAAGCGATGAAATGCCTTGACCAACAGCTTCAAGAAACTCCCGACAATGCCGATGCAAGAATAGTTCGTGCAGATTTATATTATCGACAAAAGAAATACGGAAATGCCCTTTCGGATGCGAACCTTGCGATAAAATACTATAAAAAAGGTGGAATGTTCTCAAAATACATCATGTATTGGAACCGTGGCCGCACATATTGCGATATGGAAGATTCTGCCAAAGCACTTGCCGACTATGATACCGCTTACAAATTAGCACTAAAAGACAAGAAAGGAGCAACTAATATTCAAGAGATTCTTTACGGACGAGCACAACTCTATTACGAGCAGAAAGAATACGACAAGGCCGATGCGGATTACGCACAAATGCTGAAAAACGACGAGACGGATCAATCGGCTATGGTGGGGCTTATTCGCAACATGATTGCGCGTAAGGAATATGATAAAGCATTGGAATTAGCTAATAAATGTGAAAAATACGATGCTGATTACGAGGAAACCTATCGTTATCGGATGCAGATTTATGATAAAATGGGCGAAACGGACAAGGCGATTGATGATGCTGTCATCTATTTTGAAAAATCGGATGCCCCACAACATTACCTGCTGAAATCAATTATGGGTAAACATTTGAGTTACGCATTAGCCAAAGTGCAGGCCCAAATTCAAAAAAATAACGATCACTCTTGGAAACAACTGCGTATCCATATTTACAAATGGGGCTATGATTATGCAAATGCTATTTTATGCTACAATCAACTGCAACAAGAGTTCGGAAGTTTTGATTTCATCTATTACAGTCGCAGCCAATGCTACAACGAAATAGGAGACACAGAACATGCTATTGCGGACATAACCAAGTGTATTGAATTGGGAGATGGTAAAGATTATTATGCAATTATTTCCCGTGCCGACTATTACCGAGAGGGCGGGCAATATAAAGAGGCGATAGCTGATTTTACAAAAGGGATAGAGCTTGACCCGACGAGTGCTTATGCCTACTATAAGCGCGGCTGGTGCTATGAGTTATCGGGCGATGATGATTCGGCCATGAAAGATTACAATACGGGAATAGATGTCGATAAAACATATCCCTATATTTTCTTGATGCGGGGTGCATTGTACTTGAAACGTGGAGAAAAGGAGAAGAGCAATGCGGATTTCGAGGAGGTTATTCGACAGGATACGGTTGCCGAAAGTGGCAGTTGTCGCCAATATGCTCTTCACTTTTTAGGACGGGATACCGAAGCCCTCGAATGGATGGATAAAATCATTGCCTCGGATTCAATGGGAAACGGTGTTTATTACGATAAATCATGTCTGCTGGCACGCATGGGACGATTGGACGAATCTGTTGCGGCACTTCGCAAAGCCTTTGAGAAAGGCTATCGTTCGTTTGCACATATCGAGCATGATGACGATATAGATGCCATTCGAGAACTGCCCGAATTTAAGCATTTAATTGAAGAATATAAAGCCAAGCCTATTCGAATAGAAGCCGATGATGAACAGGCAGAAGATAAGATCGAAACTATTTCCGAGATACAAATGAAAAAAATGTATAGCGGGGTTTATGAAATACCTTGTACGATTAATGAATTGCCTTTGAAATTCTTTTTCGATACGGGAGCAAGTACGGTTACAATCTCCTCGGTGGAAGCCAATTTTATGCTTAAAAATGGCTACTTAAAATCGGACGATATTAAGGGCAAAGAATATTACAGCGTAGCAACTGGCGAGATTCACGAGGGCACGACAATCCGTCTGCGTGAAATCAAGATTGGCGATGCCATTCTGCGTAATGTTGATGCTTCAGTCGTACATAATCAGCAGGCGCCGCTATTACTCGGCCAGACTGTTTTGGAACGTTTCGGAACGGTAACTATTGATAATATCAATTCAAAATTGATTATCAAGCAAAAGTAAAATAAGGGACATTAATAGACTTTCTCCAATTGAGCGATTCGTTGGAGAAAGTTTATTGGTTCGTTGGTGACATAATTTTAAAGGGGTATATAAAAGAGAATTTTACAAATTGCGTCACTTGTTCTATCAATGAATTAACCCACTCAATAACTCATCCATGACCCTCAATCCCACGCTTAAAAGCATACTTGTAAGAACGCTCTACATTGTTGTCAGCCCGATTGCCTATTGGGTGCTTTACCGTGTTTTATTCCTTATTTGGCCATCGTTGGAAATGCACACCACGATTGATGGTGTTTGGATGTTTGCTGTTGCATTGGCTATTATATGGTTTAATGTCTGTAAATTAGCTAAGCCAATACAGTTAATTACGATAGGGACATATTTGTTTGTATTTGCAGGGCTTATATTCTGGTATAAAACGGATGATATATCAGTTCTTGGAATTGGTGAAAATGATTCCATATTATCCAATTACCTAATGGCCAGATTATTCTTATGTCTCGGATTCATATTACTGGCTTCTATTCTGCCGATATTTCTTAAATCGACAGACGTTCCGAACTTTGCCAAGTTTGGAAAAGTATGGATTTGGACAGCTATTCTTATATTGGATTTTGTAGCCGCGATGCCTAATATTTATTTTTCAGAGCAACAGGCTGATAAACTATATATGGGTTTCCGTAAAATGGGGGACACATATCAATATGCTCCAATATATGCTGTTGGAAATACTTACTGTTGCGATGTACTTATTCCGCAAGATTCGGTTTACACCTTTCCCGAACACTATTTGAAAGTTTATTATGAGCGTCATGGCGATTTATTGATTCAGCCCGAAACGCGAGATACGATATGGATAGAGAAAGGTGGAGCGCAACTGAATCCCAACCGTCAGACCATTGAAAACAACACGAGTTGTCTGATGCGTTGGCAATGGCAATACTATGCTTGGCACAAAATCAAAGGATTGTTTTGCAAAGAAGAAAACGAACGATGAAAAACTACTTACTCCCCATATTCGTCCTGCTGATTGTTGGGTGTGGGAATAGGAATCCAGCGAATATAGTTGTAGAAAATAGAATAAGGCAAACTGAACAAACCGATTCGATTATAGGAGATAGTTATGAACGAGATACTATACAAGGGGATTTTAACGGTGATGGAAAGATCGAATATGCTTACAGCGAATCAAACCCTGCTGAATATTACAGCCTTGATGAAGTAGATGATGGGAAGCTCAATAATATAACATTCAGTAATCCAACAATTCCTGCCATAGAAACTGAATTTCAGATTGAGCGCTTAACCAACGAGGGTGATTTGAATGGTGATGGTACGGATGAAATTGGCTTTATTGAGAGAGCTGTTAGCCGCTTTGTTTTCTATAAGGTATATTCACTTCGTAAGGGAGTGTGGAAAGAAATAGTGAGTGTATATACACATGATGCCTTTTTTGACCCTATAAATGGCGATGCGCCCGATTTAGTAAGGATCGCCCCTAATAAGACAGGGTATGTAATCGTTCAAACGATTGAATGGGACGATGAAACAGAGTGGCACAAAGGGGTTGAAAAATCGGTAAAGATTAAGTGACATATTTTTCAAGGGCTATATAAAATGAACATTTTATAATTGTGTCACAGATGATAAAGAACTGTATACTAATACTTGTTGTTGGCTTAATAATGCTTGGTTGTGGCAATAGACAGGTAAGGCAGATTGAGCAGGTTAGAGAAGATTCAACGGAACTTACAATCAAGACATATTATGATACCATCCATTTTAAGTTTAAGTGGAGAGATGCTGATTCTATCCCTTATTTATTTGGCAAGCCATCAAAAGACAAGATAGCTGAATATCAACGACGATTCGATAGTTTGCATCGTACTGAACGTTACGGTTTCTATGATAGAATCGGATATTTCCGAGATATACCCCATATCACGGCGGTAAATGATTTTGTCACGTTGTGGTTTGCGACTGAAACGCCTTATCAAGATGATTTAGATATGATTCTTTGGCGCATTAATGAATGTTACCCTCTTAATTGTTCCACCACGGAGATAGACCGTTACCAAAGATTTTCGGAACAAATAGATTCATTATTATCATACTCGCTCGGCTCACAATGGGATGCTAATATACAGGCATGGTTGGCGACCAAATTACATGAATGTAAGGTAGAAATATACAATAATCGACTGTTGGATTGTAACAACAAGTTTAAGGATATTTTAGTGTCAGAACATTCTGTATGGAAAGAATATGAAGAAGCCTTACATGATGTATGCGATAAAATAGTTGTCGGGAAACATGGTGGGTCAGGAGCACCACTGGCGTATGGCGAGTTCTTCATTGAAAGCTACGAGCAGAGATTGATTTCATTATTGGATTATTATTTTACTTTGGGTGATTCCAATTATCAGCCGACAGAACGACATAGGGTGATTCCAGATAAAATGGTACATAGAGCATATTCGGATTTCTTTGATGTGATTAATTCAGATTATGAGGAATATAGCGTGGAAGAAAAGCAATGTGCATTAAAAAATGATATGCGCTTTTGGGATAAATGGATGGCTGAACGTAGAAAAGTATCAGCACAATTACCGATGCCGCTCAAAAAAGTTTATGATAATTGTACGAATAATCTCAAGCGGCGAAAATTGATTCAAATAAAGAGCAGATATTGGGGATATGGAATATGTAGCAGTTTTGAGTTGGATTGTATATTAAAAAAGGATTGCTCTGATGAAGAGCTGTTTAGCTATGATTATCAAATACGATATGATGCTTTGTTAATCAAGTGACATATTTTTCAAGGGCTATATAAAATGAATTTTTTGAAATTACGTCACCAGAATATGAAGAACTACAATGCTAATCCTCGGCCATACGGTCGGGGATTTTTTTCTTTAGTGGAATTTGCAATCTTACCAAATAATTTCGACATTTGAGTAAATAAACAGCCATGCAAAAATCACCCAATTACATCACTAAACTCCAACCCGACGAAATCTTCGTGTTCGGTAGCAACCTCGCAGGTATGCACGGCGGGGGTGCTGCACGGTTGGCATATCAGAGATTCGGGGCTGTCTGGGGACAGGGTGTCGGATTGCAGGGACAGAGTTATGCCATACCGACCATGCAGGGCGGAGTGGAAACAATCCAGCCCTATGTGGACGAGTTTATCGAGTTTGCAAAGCAACATCCACAACTGAAATTCTTGGTGACGGAAATCGGTTGCGGGATAGCAGGGTTTAGTCCATCCGAGATTGCCCCGCTGTTTGAACAGGCAAGAGAGGTGAAGAATATCTACTTGCCCGAACGGTTCTGGATGGTTTTGAAATGACTTGCGAAAAGGTTGATGCTGGATAGAAAGCGGTTCTAATCGCGGTTGTATGATTGTTTGAGGGCAGAAAAGTTGTAAATTTTCGGGGAAACTTTTGCAAGTTTGAGAAATTTGCTTACCTTTGCACACGCAATGAAACCGAAATGGGTATCGTTCTTTGCAAAAACGACTGTGTAAACCACGTTGTAAACCGTACTGAAAAGGTCGGGTGTCAGAGAAAAAGATCGAGTTTCGTAATCATTTGTAAACGAGTTTTATAACTCAATAGGATGGTGCCATAGCTCAGTTGGTAGAGCAAAGGACTGAAAATCCTTGTGTCCCCGGTTCGATTCCTGGTGGTACCACAAAAGAAACAGAAACCCTTGATTCCGTTTGGAATCAAGGGTTTCTGTTTCTCCCAGGGCAAAACAAGCGATGTTTCGGTGCCTATTTTCAAGTAAAACCCGCACAAGTCCGCAACATGGGAAATGCCTTCTGCGAATTGCAGAAGGCATTTCCAGAAAGTTTTACAGAAAAACCGGGTCGTCAGAACAGCAGCGGGCCGGCGGCGCGGGAAGAGGCCTTCATGACCGTGGCTCCGCCCTTGACCGACACGGGTATCGAAGCGCGCGTATAGACGCTCACTTCGCCCACCGAAGGATCGCTCACCAGCGTGAGCGTATTGCCCGACTCATCGAACGACACTTCGTAAGAGCTGCCCCAGGGCGTATTGTCGCTGTATTTACCCGAAAGCATCTTGTTGCCGATCAGGTAGGAACCCGTGTATTTCTGGTATCCGACCTGCTCGATCTGCTGGTAGATTTCGAAGGTCTTATCCGAAGCGAACGACACGTAAGCATCGAATACGCCGGGGGCTGCCCCGTTCCACGAAACGAGGTGCCATTCGCCCACGAGCTGCTTGGCCAGCGGCGAAGCGTCGTCGCCTTTCGACGAAGAGCCGCAGCCGGCGAACATGCACAAACCGAGCACGGCGAATAAGGTATAAAGAGTTTTTCTCATGATCTTATCGTTTATTATAACCAACCTCCGTTCGCATTTTCCGTCGCGCGGGCGATGACGGCGAATTCCTTGGTGATCTCCTGACCGCCCATCGAACTGCCGCCGCCCACACTCCCGCCGCCGGCAATAGCCGTGACGGAGATCTTGGCGACACCGGGTTTGGTGCAGTGGATCATCAGTTTGCCGTAGGAGATCGAAGGAGCCTCGGTGATGCCGAGCTTATCCATATTCTCCCGCGTCATCTCGACCCGCAGATAGGTCAGGTTCGAAGCCGAGCCGCCGAAATATTTGGTCAGGGCCACGAGCTGCTTGGTGCCGACCTTGGCCCGCAGGCAGGGTGTCCCTTCGACCTGCATGAGCAGCTGGTACGCGTCGATCGACCCGGTACCCATCTTCTTGCGGTAGTCGGCCAGTACAAGGCCGGTTTTCGAACCATCGAGATAGGTTTCCATATCATTCACCGAGGTGAGGATCATGGTCTTGAATTCGTCGAGCGTGAATTTCTTTCCCTTTTCCAGCGCATAGGAGAGCCCGAGCGCCGCGACGCCCGAAACGTGCGGGCAGGCCATCGACGTACCCTGCATGAAGCCGTAATCGGCACCGTTGTATTCCGACAACTCGGAAGGAACCGTCGACAGGACTTCGGCGTAGGTCTTGGCCGCATCGGCACTGATCTTATAGTCGCCGCCGGGAGCCGAGATATTGCAGCCCGGGCCGTAATTGGTGTAATAGGCCGGCAGGTAATCGGGCGAGAAGGAGGTCACGGAGATATAATCGTGGTAAGCCCCCGGGTAGCCCGACATGGCAGTAGCATCGTTGCCGGCGGCAAAGATGACCACGCCGCCGTCGACGGCATCGCAGTTCTGAGATTCGATGAAATACTTGATGGCATTGTACTGCACGCCCGAGCCGCGTTCATAGGCGCTGTCCGAAGTATAGGTTCCGGCCTTGCTTCCGAACGAACACTGGATGATCACAGCTCCGTTGTCAGCGGCATACTTGATGGCTTCGGCGGAAGTGGTGATAGCCCCCGAGGTGGCGTCGTTGCCCGAGAATATCTGGCACGACATGAGTTTCACCCCGTCGTTGCGCCCCGTGCCGCCAGCCACGCCGCAAACGCCGACGCCGTTGTTATTGACGGCGGCCACCGTACCGGCCACATGTGTCCCGTGCCCCGAATCGCCTTTGTTCTCGCCGCCGACCCAGACCTCGCGATCCCAGGAGACGGCACCGCGCGTGACGAAGTTATACCCGTAAATATCGTCGATATAGCCGTTCCCGTCGTCGTCGGCACCCGTAGCCCCGTTTTTCTCCTGCGTATTGATCCACATGTTCGCCGCAAGGTCGGGATGCGTATATTTCACGCCCTGATCCACGATGGCAACCACCACGCCGGGGTTACCGGCCGTGATCGCCCAGGCATCCTGGGCGTTGATGTCGGCCCCGGCGCGGGACGTCGAGGCAACGGTCTTGTCGCCGTTGTTGTTGTAGTGCCACTGGCGGGAAAGCTGCGGATCGTTGAACCGCCCCGCGGCTGCGGCGCGGGTGGCAGCCATATCGGCAGCCGTCAGCGGTCGGCGCGGCCCTACCGAGGTCACATAAAGCTTCGTGTTGAACTCGACATTCCGGACTTCGGCCACGGCGGCCAGTTTCAGGGCGGCGGCTTCGAGGTCGGCCTGCTCGTCGAAAGTCACGACATACCACTTGTGCAGGCCTGCGGCACGCGTACGCTCCTCATGGCGGGGTGTGTAGGGGAACACACGGCGCAGGGAGGTGATTTCAAGCCCCTGCAACACTTCGTCGACCGGGGCAATGCCCGAACGGGTCAGTACGGCAGCGTCCCCGGCATCGCCGCGCGTTGCGGCGAAGGAAGCCGCCGTAGCCTCGATGGTCGGCACGGCAGCATCGTCGAAACAAACGATCAGCGACCCCTGCTTGGCATCGTAAGGCGTGTTGATCAGCTTCGCGGCGGCTGCGGTATTCGCAGAAGAATTCCCGCCGTCGGCACCATCCATCGCCGGATCGGCGGTACACGCCGCCAGCAACAGCACGGCGAAAAGTAGAATTTTTTTATCAGCCATAGTCTATCGGTTTTTAGAGGGCGGAGCCGACCCCTCAGAGCCGGCTCCTCCCGATAATTATTCCAACATTGCCGGAATCGGTTACTTCAAGGATACCTTCTTGCCGATCATCACGATCGCCCCCGGAGCCTGGGGCATACTGCCCTCGCTGAAGGTCGCGACCGCATCGGCCACGCCCAGGTCGGGCTGCATACCGTAACCGCCGAATGTTGCACGGTTGACAGGTTTGCCGGTCTGCTCGCTCCAAAGTACCTGAATCAATTCGGGCCCGCGCAGTTCGACGAAATTGTTGGCCGGCCGTACCTCAAGCTCCCGGGCAACAGCCGCGGCAGTTACCGCATTGGGATCGTTTGCGGGATTTATCAGCATCAGGTAGTCGAACTGTACCAGATCGGCAGCCAAATTCGTGAATTTGCCCGTGGCTGGATCATAATTGCCGAAACCACCCCAATAGATACCTTTGAAGGTGTAGCCCTGCGTCACATAATTCGGGTTCGGAACGAATGCAAGGATTCCGTCATCGACATAGCCTGCATAGAGACAACCCTGGCTGCCATTTATTCCCGTGGGATTCTCTTCGTAGGTGAACATGTTGCCGACATGATAGGTCTTGAACATACCGATGTGGCAGGTCGGCATCGGGCTGACCAGTCCGTTGTACTTTGCCAGGAACGTGTCGTCTTTCGTATCCAGATTCGAAGCAAGGTAGGACGAAAGTCCCTTGACTTTGACGTAATTAGGATCGTCAGCATTCTCACTGAACGTGACCTTGCCGAGGTATTGGCGGTTGGTGGCATCATTTTCGTCGAATGCATCCACGGCATAGTAATTCCACGTCGTATTGAAGAGATCGTCTTTGCTCACCTCACCCTTGACGTCGTCGAATTTATACTTCTGCTGCATGGGGTCTTCCTTACCGGCGGTAGTCTGCTCGACGGCATAGACCTTGGAGAAATACCCGTTGAAAGCCGACACCAGGAGCGTATAGCTCGTACCGCTGTTCAGGCCGACGAGGAACGGAACCAAAGACTCTTTGCCGTTGATCTTCGCGAGCTCTTCTTCCGTGAACGCATCGCCCGAGGATTTGGCAACCTGTCCCAACTGTGCCGTGCTCAGGCCTGCCAGGTCGGAAGTCTTGAACAAACCCCAATAACCCGACTGGATATTCTGTCCGAACAGGATCGCCTTGATCGAATTCTCGGGGGTATAGCCCAACGCCTCTTTTTCCCAGGAAAGTTCGGTTCTTACCGAAAGGATAACCGCATTCTGGGACTCCTCACCCGACTTGACGTACCCGAACGAGAGGAACGAACGCCCTACCAGTTCGCCGGCCGTGTTGTACATATTGCCGACGACCGAATAAACGCCCGTATCGTCGAACGAAGCGGAAACCGTGCCGGAAGCCGTGATTTCGGTGGAAGGGGTCTCACCCGATTCGATCTCGCCCGAACGGACGTCGGCCAACGCGTCGCTCATCGAGCCGTTGAAGAACGCGTATTTCACCTTGGCCACGTCCGCACCGAACTTGAAGCCGACCTTGACCACACCGGCCGCAGGCTCGGTGTTCGTCAGTGCGAGCGTATAGTCGTATGCCTTGGCACCCGGAAGCATGATCCGTTGCAGACCGCTGCCGTTGGCGCCGTACCACCCGCCGGAGACCGTGAAGTTCACCATGATGCCGGTGGCCGGGAAGGTAATGATACCGTCCTTGAGCGTACCGTAGAGGCTGGCCGACTCGCTCACGGAGGAGAAGTTGGCATTGACCTTCGAAGCAATTTCGATCTCGCCGTCACCTCCGAGCGTCACGCCCGTCGTCTGGTAAGGGATCCACACGGCATCGGGGTTGGTGGCGTCGATAATGATATTGGGTTCGGTGCAAGCCTGTGCGGTTCCGTTAAAGAGGGCCCGGATCAAATCCTGCGTAAAGGGATTCATGCGGTAGTAACCGGGTTTGTCGGCCCGCTCGTAAATCTCCACGTCGACCTCGGCGTTGGGGTTGGCGGTATTGAACAGCGTCGAAATGATGTCGTCGCGCCACTTGCCCTTGGTCTCGCCGCCTTTGCCCGTCAGTTTGTTCCACTTCACGCGGGTCACGCTGAAGGCGAAGCCCGTGGCTTTTTCACCATAGACGGAGGCGTACTTCTTGTCCTCGATATTGACCTCGCATTTATAGGTGGTACCGATTTCGGCCTGCGGGAACTGAATGCTGAAGGTCGTCTCCTCCTGCCCGTCGGCAAATTCGATCTGCGAGGGAACGAAGATTCCCTCCTCACTCGACGTTACGGCCACGGGAACTACGATCGCACCCTCGCTCTTCAGGCGGCGTACGGTGAACGTCATCTCGGTCGGAGCCGCGGGGTCGAGTTCCTTGGAACCTATATTCTCCTGCGTAGGGAAATAGACGCTGTAACAATCGGGATCTTCGGGTTCCCCGGGGTTGAAGTTCTCGTCGTCGTTACACCCCACGAAGAGGAACGCCGCCAGGAACACATATAATAAACTCTTGAGTGTTTTCATATTTTGTCGATGTTATCCGGTTCAAAACTTATTTAACTACGCATCCGTCGGTCAAACCAGCTCCGCTGCCGTTAACAGGGAACGTACCCTCGTTGTTGTTATCCTTGACAGGGTCGATAGCCGCATTGGCGTTGGTCTCCCCGGTGGGGATACGCATCAGCAGGATACCGTCCGTCGCCGCGATGTTGAACGCCCAGGCATCGGGGAAGTCCGACTTGCCGTCCGTCGTGCACCGCACGAGGTTCTTCTTCAGACGCATGATGTCGGTATAGGCATGGCCCTCGCCCCACAACTCGACGCGGCGCTGCCACCAGATCTCGCTCTGGAAAGCCTCGGGAGTCGTGGCGGCGCACGAATACGAAGGATCGCGGTAGGTCTTGACCCAATTCTCGAGCAGGGACTTGCCGCCGCCGAGGTTGCCGCCCATGGCCATGGCCTCGGCCTGGATGAGAAGCATCTCCTCGGCACGCATGATACACCAGTCACCCGCGTTGATGTCCGTACCGCACTTATTTTCATAAGGCGCGAACTTCACGTTGGTATAGGGCTGGAAGGCACGCTTGACATTGGGAATCGCCAGCGAGCTGATGGCCGAGCCGGTCACGCCGTCCCAGTCCATGTGGTCGAGCAGCGGCGATTCGAGGCTGGCGTTGATCCACCATCCCTTGCGCACGTCCGTATCGGGGATCATGTTGTAAAGCAGCGAATTGATACGCTTATACAAACCCTGGCTGGTGGTATAACCGCGGGCAAAGGAGCAGAGGTGTCCGCCCCAGGTGATATTGCGGTAGTTGGCGGGGGTGTCGGCAGCCTTGTAGATGCCGGCCCAGATCCACGACGGGGAGTTGGCACTGTTGAAACCGGGAGCCGACACGTCGTCCTTGGAGAGGAACGTGTAGCCGCTCAGGGCAGCTTCGGCATCGGTGGCAGCTTCGCCCCAGTTGTTCATCACCAGGTTCACGCGGGCACGCATTCCGTAAGCCACGTTCCGGTCGGCGGCGGCCTTGCTCGTGCGCTGGAAACCCTCGAGGTCGGCGATGGCCTGCGTCAGATCGTCGTAGATCAGCTTGTAGATCTCGGCATTGGTGGCACGGGGGTTCGCACCGGCACGCTCGGCCGGCATGTCCCACGTCACGATGGGTACCGTCGGTTTGTCCTCGTTGCCCTTGTAGGTGAACTGGAAACGCTGCGCCAGCGTGAAGTTGGCGAACGCACGCGCCACCAGAGCCTGGCCGCGATAGTGGATAAGCGTCTGGTTTTCGGTATCCGCAGGGATCGTAGCCAGGATGTCGTTGGCCTGCTTGTTCAGCTTGTAGCAGAAATTCCAGGTGAACATGGGCACGGCATAGTTGGCGTTGCGATCCGAATACTCGAACGCAACCGAAAACCACTCGTAGTCGCTGTTGTCCGATACCATGTCGGCACCGTTGCCGTCGGTGGCGATACATACGGCAGGATAGCTGAAGTCGTTGTGGAAAGGCGTGGCGCTACCTCCGGCCCAGTTGGGCAGGAGCTTCGTGAAGATCGAAGACAGGGTGTTGATATCCGCCTGCAGACGTTCGGGGTTGTCCTCCACGACCTCCTTTTTCTGATCCTCGGTCACAATACCGCTCTCGGGGAACGTATCGAGGTCGGAGCAGGAGACCATAACCGCCGTCCCCAGGGCAAATACCCATATTTTATTGATTGCTTTCATATACACGTTGTTATTTGATTGTGCCAAAATTAGAACGTCAGGTTAATACCGCCCGAAATGGTACGCAGGGCCGAATAGGAGGTGTTGTCCGCAGTACCCGTACCGCCGAATACGATGCGGGGGTCGAGACCTTCGCGGGCGGAGAAGACGGCGAGGTTGTCACCCGAGAAATAGATGCGGATGCTGCCCAGGCCGATCTTGTTCGACCACTTCTTGGGAAGGGTATAGCCTACCGTCACATTGTTGACCGAAAGGTAGTCGGAGCTTACGAGGAAGCGCGACGAATATTTCTGGTTCGAATCGTCGGACGAGTTCAGGCGCGGGACATTCGTGTTGGGGTTCTCGGGCGTCCAGGCCTTGAGGGCATCCTTGTGGAAGTTCATACCCAGGTTATCGCCGTAGTGCATCAATTCGTGGTAGGTGTTGTCGTAGAGTTTGCCACCGAGCTGGTAAGCGAACTGTGCCGAGATATCCACGCCGTAGAAGCTCAGCGAAGTGGCGAAGCCGCCGCTCACCTTGGCCAGCGTGCTGCCCTGGCGGGCCTGGCGGGCGTTGTCGTAAACATCCGTGGTCGAATAATCGCCGTTGTCGGGGTCTACGTACCAGAGCGACTTACCGGTGTTGGGATCGACACCCGCATAGGTCTTCAGGTAGGAGTCGTACATCGAGCCGCCCACCTCGCGGATCGCCATCGAGTAAACCAGTCCCGTCTCGGGCACGTCGCCGTCGAGCGAGAGGATCTTGTTCTTGTAGTGCGTCATATTGAGATCCAGATCCCACGAGAAATTCTTATAGCGCAGCAACCCGGCGGACAGCTGGATCTCGACACCGGCGTTGCGCATCGAACCCACGTTGATAGGCTGCCGCGAGTAACCCAGCGAAGGAGGTACGGGTTTGTAGTAGAGCATGTCCGAGGTCTTGCGCGAGAAATACTCGACGCTACCGCTCAGGCGGTCGTCCCAAAGGCCGAACTCGACACCCACGTTGAGCGAGTGCGAGGACTCCCACGTAATGTTCTTATTACCCTTGTAGTTGAGCGTCAACGAGAAATCGCCGTCGACACGGCCTACCGAATACTGATCCTGGTAGGGATAGTAGTTGCTGTAACCGCTGGGATCGAGCAGGTCGTCGTTACCCTGGATACCATACGAAGCCTTCAGTTTCAGCATGTTGAGCCACTTCACATCCTTCAGGAAGTTCTCCTTGGTCAGCAGCCATGCACCACCCACGGAACCGAAGTTACCCCAGCGGTGGTCGGGATGGAAGCGCGACGAAGCATCGCGGCGGTAGGATGCCGAGAAGAAATACTTGCCGTCGTAGTCGTACTGCACACGCGAGAGAATACCCATTGTAAAATAGGTATCGGTGTAGGACGAAACCTGCGGGGTCTCATAGATCGTGTTGTCCAGCTCCCCTACATTGGGATTGTAAAGGTCGGTGTTGCTGCCCGAGAGGTACTGCATCTTCAGCGAATAGTTCTCGAAGCCGACCAGCACGTCGAAGTTGTGCTTCTGGGCGAACGTTCTCTTGTACGAAGCCAGGTACTGCTGGTTGACGCCGAACGTACGCGACTGCGCAACGGAGACCGAACCTTTGCCGATATAGGAACCGTAGTAGGAGTTATAAAGGTGGTTCGCACGGCGGTTGATGGCGCTGGCACTGATGTTGGCCGTGACGTTCAGCCCCTCGACGGGCGTCACGGTCGCAAACCAGTTGCCGTTGATCGCATCAGTATAGGTGCGGTGGCGATCCAGGTCGATCGAGATCATGGGGTTGGCACCGCCCGAGAACGAGCGTATCTGGTTGGTATTCACACCCGAGTCGTAGATCTTATTGCCGTGTTCGTCGTACATGATCTTCTTATCGGCATCGCGCACATACATCGGGTAGATCGGGGCAATCATGTTGGCCAGGTAGAACAGGTTGCCCGACGAACCCCAGTCGGTCTGCCCCGTAGGGGAGTTGGTAATAGCGTGCGAGAAACCGATATTGCCACCGACCTTCAGCCACTTCTTGGCCTGGTAATCGGCCTTCATACGGGTCGAATAACGGGTGAAGCCCGAATTCTTGATGATGCCCGAATCGTCGAGGTAACCGGCCGAGAGGTAGTAGTTGAGGCGTTCCGAAGCACCCGCGATGGAGACGTTGTACTCCTGGCGCAGGTTGCCGCTGCCGAACAGCTCGTCGTACCAATCGTCGGGGGTGTAGTAATACTGCCCGTCGGAGTAGCCCAGTTTAGCGTTGGGATTGAGTTTGCCGTTGGCACCGATCAGCGTCTGGCCTTCGGGAAGCGTGTAGACGTTGTAACCCGTACCGCCGTTCGTCGAGTCGAACAGGGCGGAGTTGGCAAACGCGCGCGAATCCGCCGCCGAGCTCCCGGCATAGAACTTACTGTTGTACAAAGCTTTGTAGCCCAGTTCGTAATACAGTCCCGGATCGGAAATCACGTCGTAATTGGGCACACCGCGGGAGTTGGTACCCCACTTGGCGTCGAAGGTCACGGTCGCATCCTGCGACTTGCCGCGCTTGGTGGTGACCAGCACGACGCCGTTGGCACCGCGGGCACCGTAGATGGCCGACGCGGCGGCATCCTTCAGCACCGTGATCGACTCGATATCGGCACTGTTCAGGAACGAGAGCGACCCGTCGTAAGGGGCCCCGTCCACGATATAGAGCGGAGCACTGCTCGCCGACATGGAGCCGATACCGCGGATACGGATCTTGGCACTCTCACCCGGCTGTCCGTTCGACGAAACAGCCTGCACACCGGCCACGGCACCCGCCAGGGCGTTCGAAATGTTGGATACCTGGCGCTTGCCGATATCCTCGGCCTTCATCACGGAAGCAGAACCCGTAAAGGCCTCTTTTTTGGCCGTACCGTATGCTACCACGATCACGTCGTCGATCGCCTGCGTATCCTCCTTCATCACGACGTTCACACGGGTTTTTCCGGCGACAGCAATACGCTGGGGCTCATAGCCGATGAAGGTCACCAGCAGAACACCCTCCCTGGGAACAGAAATCGAGTAAGCGCCGTCAGCACTCGTCGTCGTTCCGACCGTCGTTCCGTCCACCATGACTGTGGCACCTGCTACCGGAGCACCGGCAGCGTCGGTAACTGTACCGGAAACCTGCTGGTTCTGGGCCATTGCAACGGCGCAAATCCCCAAAACAGCAATTAACGATAGTACAATTTTTCTTACCATAAGCGTTAATTTTAATTGGTTTTTTAAAATAAAAAGCCAGTAGCCTGTGAGCAGGATTTTACGATTCTGGTAAGATGCTGAATATCATATATATAGATGATCAAACGCAAGGTTGCGATCCGGTTTTGAAAAGGCGCGGTAACTTGAAAGTTACCTGAGGGTGCGGTGTATAAAATTAATTTACAGCATATTAACGACTGCTTGCCATATATCTTGAGTTACCAATACATAACCGGGAAACGACTGGTAATGCCCTGCGATTCCCCGAAAATCAACGGGATGGAATAATATGACTCAATATAATCCAAAAAATCCGTATGGATTACAGTTGCCGGAACCCGTATCAGGATTTATCCGGGTAATTCCGCCGGGCATCGCGGCAATACTCCGGATGCCGTAACGCTATCCCGGGCATCATAAGCCCCCCTGCCGGAATCCCGGCAGCGACAGGGAGGGGCTATCAATACGCACACTGCTCACCGGACGGTACGGGCATAAAAAAACCCGGAAGCGTCACGACTTCCGGGCCCAGAAAATAAGTATTAACCACTAAAGCGGATTCTGGTCGGCCGCATTGATGTATGGATTGCTGTTCAGCTCGATCGACAGCGGAATCTGGTAGGTGAATTCCTTGCCGGCAGCCTTGACCAGCTTGTGCGTGTGGTTGGAGGATGCCGTACGGTCTACACCGACGTTGAAGCGCTTGTTGGTAAAGAATTCGTGCCCCTCACCCCAGAGTTCGATACGGCTCTGCAGGAAGATCTCCTTCAGCAGTGCTTCGCCCGTATTCGAGGACTTTGCATAACCCGAATCGCGCTTCGACACCAGGTCGTAAAGCGTCTGCTGGGCTGCGGAACTGTTGCCGCCGCGGGCTTCGGCCTCGGCCTTCAGCAGGTATGCCTCCGACAGGCGCATGTAGATTTCGTCAGCCTCGTAGGTCGGGGTGTTGAACTTGACGTTCGAATAGGCCGGATAGGTGAACTCCCCGACCGTGGTCTCGGTCGCATTGAAATTCTTCTTGCGGTAGTCGGTAGCTGCGATCTGGTTGTAGAGCTGGTCGTCGATAGCCATGTAGATACCCTTGTTGTTGGCATTGTCCACGGCCGTGATCGACATGAACGATGCGAAGGAACGGTTGCCGAGCGACGTGGAAGCAGCCCACGTGTAGCCCCAGATGGTCTCGGGAAGCGAGGTGCTCTGGAAACCCGAAGTCGTATACTGCTCCTCGTTCATGAGCGAGTAGCCTGCCGAAATCACCGCCCCGGCAGCATTGGCTGCCGTGGTATAATCGCCTGTGGTCAGCGCCACGCGAGCCAGCACCATGTTCGCAACCGTCTGGTCGATGTCCGCCGTCGAACTCTTGGGATCGTAGCCTTCCTGCTCGAACAGCGCGATGGCGTTCTGCAAATCGGTCGTGATCGTGCTGTAAACCTCGGTCGACGGGGTGCGTCCCTTGGCACCCTCGACGGTCAGATAGAGGGGGACACCCGCCTTATCCTTGCCGCCGTGCATGTAGTCGTCCTGGTAAACGCACATCAGGTAATAGTAAGCCAGCGCGCGGTAGGTCAGCGCCTGAGCCTTATATACCAGCGCCTTGCCCGTAGCATCGTCGGGGATCAGGTCGAGGATCTGGTTCGACTGATAGACGATCTTGTAGTAACAGTACCAGCGGTCTGCCGTATAGGCATTGGTCTGGGCGCGGATGCTTTCGAACATATATTCGTCGGCAAACCAGTTGGTCAGTTTCGTGAGCACCATATCGTTGCCCTGCAAATCCATACCCAGATTCCAGACCATGAATCCGCGGTCGTTGGTCGTTGCCTGGCGGTTGCCGGTATGCATGTAGTTGACGGCTCCCTGCATCATGGGGGCGAGCACGAGGTCGGCATTCTCCTTGATCAGTTCGCCCAGCTGCTCATCCGACACCTGGCTGCCCGAAGGCTCGGTGTCGAGCTCGCTCGCACAGGATGCGAACAGGAGCACCGTAGCTATTGCGATGTAATATACTATGTTTTTCATACGCTAATATCTCGTTTATTATAAGTTCATCGTAATACCGAAAGTAAAGGTCTTCGCCTGCGGGAACCCGAATGCGTTCTGTCCTGCGTAAGCGGTACGCGGGTCGAAGCCCGTATGCGCGGAGGTGAAGTAGAGGTTGTCGGCGGCGAAGAAGACACGCAGCGACTCGATGCAGATCTTCGACGTCCAGCGCTTGGGCAGCGTATAGCCGACGTTGATCGTCTTGAGGCTGAAGTAGGAAGCATCGCGGTAGAGGTAGTCGCAGTTCGAACCTACGAAATTCCAGGTGCCGTTGAACATCAGCTTGGGGAATTTGGCATTGGTATGCTCCGGCGTCCAGGTGTTGCCCACGAGGTCTTGCGAGGCCGTAAAACCGGCACGTCCCGGACTATATACGTTGGCCGAGTTGCCGTCCCACTGGCGGCCGCCGATCTGGTAAGCCGCAGCCAGCATGAAATCGAAGTTCTTCCAGCGGAACGAGGTGCGAAAACCACCCGTCACGTCGGGCAGCGCATCGCCGATCTCATACTGCGTGGCTTCGTTGATATTGAAGGTCTTTTCACGGCCCGTAACCTTGCCTTCGCCGTCAACGACATCCTTCCAGAACGTCTCCTGGCCGGTTGCGGGATCTACGCCGGCAAACTTGAAGAGATAGAGGTTGTAGTAGGACTTGCCTTTGCCGCGCAGGAACCTACCGCTGATGTAGTCGCCGCCCAGCGCCGGGTTGCCCAGCTCCGAGGGATAGTCGATCAGGCGGTTGCGTGCGAACGAGGCGTTGACCGCGAAGTTCCAGTAGAGATCCTTATGCTTGAGGATGTCCACGCCCAGGTCGATTTCGAAACCGCGGTTGGCCAGGATACCGACGTTTTCCAGGCGGCTCGCAAGGCCCGTCGACGACGGGGTCGGACGGTTCCAGATCAGGTCGTGCGTACGACGGTTATAATAGTCGACCGTACCGTAGAAGCGGTTCCACAGGCGGAAGTCGATACCCAGGTCGATCTGGTAGTTGCGTTCCCACGAAAGATTGCGGTTACCCGTGCTGGCTTGCGTAATGCCGATCTGGCCATCAGTTTCTCCGACCGACCAAAGGTTGGTGTAGGGATACGAAGCAGAAAGCTGGTTGCCGGCCACACCGTAGTTGACGCGCAGTTTCAGTTCGTCGACCCACGTAGCGTTGTCCATGAAGCTCTCGCCCTTGATACGCCATGCGGCGCCCACAGACCAGAAGTGGCCCCACTTGTCGTACTTGAAGCGCGACGAACCGTCGTAGCGGTACGAACCCGAGAAGAAATACTTGCTGGCGTAGTTATAGTTCACACGTGCGAAGTAACCTTCGATGGCGGTCACCACGGTGCTCGAGGTCGAGCCGTTGTTATACTGCGAAACGGCGTTGCCCAGTTCGGGGATGCCCGGGTAGAAAATATTTTTCTTGTAGGCATCCACGACGCGCGTGTCGGTCTTACCGAACTCGTGGCCGATCAGTACGTCGAAGTTGTGGTGCTCCTTGATGGTCTTGTTCCAGTTGAGCATCTGCTGGGTATTGTACGAGAAATAGTTGTTGTTGTACTTCTCGACAAGACCGTTGTTGGTCGACGTGGCAGCCGTACCGTATTCATTGTTATAATAGAAGGTATCCATCCGGTACACGTTGTCCAGCGTGAAGTTGGCCGTGAACTTGAAATCCTTCAGGAATACGACCTCGCCGTAGAAATTGGCGTAGAGGTTGTCGCGAACCGAGTTGTTGATATCGCGGCTCATCGACTGCATGGGGTGCGCGAAGTTGTTGAACGAGTTGAACTGATCCTGCGTTGCACCGTAGGGCGAAAGGGTCGTGCCGTTGCCCTGCTCGTACATCTTCGTGCCGTCGGCATTGTAACGGATGTTACCGTCCAGGTCGCGGGCGTAGTACGGCACGGTGGGGTTCTGCCACATCGTCCACAGGAACACGTTGCCCGTGTTGGCGCCCGAATAGCCGGGGCTGTCAATATCGCGGCGGGCATACGAAAGGTTCGTCCCGACCTTCAGCCATTTGGTGGCCTGTGCATTGAAGGCGGCGCGACCCGAGTAACGCTTGAATCCCGACATGATTACATACGAGGGGTCTTCGAGGAAGCTGCCCGAAACGTAGTAGTCCATCTTGTCGTTGCCGCCGCTGATGCTCAGCGTGTATTCCTGACGGAACTGCTTGGTGAACAGGTAGTCGTCGTAGTTGTCGGCATAAAGCAGTTTCGCGTCGGAATTGAGCTTGCCCGTGGCGGGGTCGATCAGCGTCGTACCGTCGGGGATCTTATAGGCCATGTAGTTTCCGAGCACGGGCATGAGGTTGGAGTTCGCCGCATTGGCAAGCGCAGCATGGCTCGCCCCCGGATTATTCGCCTCAAAGTAGTTATAAAGCCCGCCGTATACATATTCGTAATAGTCGCCGGGGTTCTGCATGGTCTCATGCTCCTTGATACCCTGCTGGTTCCAGCCCCACTTGGCTTCGAACATGATGTTGGCCTTCTGGTTGCGCGTCCCCTTCTTCGTGGTGACGAAAACCACGCCGTTTGCGGCACGCGAACCGTAGAGCGCATTGGCGGCGGCATCCTTCGACACGACGATCGACTCGATATCGAGCGGATTGATCGTCGAAAGCGCCGACGAATAAGGCACACCGTCGACGACGATCAGTGCGGTCTGGGTTCCGTTGATCGAACCGATACCGCGGATGATGATCGAAGCGTCGTCACCGGGCTGTCCCGTAGAGCTGTATGACTGTACACCGGTGACAGCGCCTTCCAGCATTCGTGAAGCGGAAGCAACAGTCGTTTTGGATATTTCACCGGCCGAAACCGATGCGATCGAGCCGGTAAAATCCTTCTTCTTGACTGCACCGAAAGCCGTGATGACTACATTGTCGATCGCCTGTGCGTTCTCCTTGAGCGTCACCGAAACATGGGTGTGCCCGGCGATCGCGACGGTCTCGGTGTCATACCCGATGAACGAAACGACCAGTTTCCCGTTTGCAGGGGCTGCAAGCGAGAAGGTGCCGTTCGTACCTGTCGTGGTACCGATATGCTGGCCCTCGACCATGACTGTGGCTCCAGCCACCGGAGCACCGGCGGCATCGGTAACTGTACCGGAAACCTGCCTGTTCTGGGCGGATACGTATAACCCGCATACCAAAACGGCAATTAACGATAGTACAATTTTTCTTACCATAAGCGTTAATTTTAAATTAATTTTAAAATAAAAAGTTCACAAGCAAAGATAAAGGATTGCTAACTCATTTACAAATAAATTATTAAAAAAATTTAACACGGTTACAGCTATCTTTCAAATTAAGGTTGCCGGCTTACAATTTTTCGCACATAACGCCTGTGGTGATTACAATCTGCAATCGCCTTTTCGGGACATTTTTTGATTGTTTTGGGATTTTCCCCTGTGGGAAGGGGATGCAAGGGGTAAAAAAAGTGACTTAGGAGAGCCTTTTCGACGCATTCGGCATATCCGACGGCGTCCAGTCGGGGCACAGCAGGTTGATACGCTTAGAGAGGCGTTCCATCTCACTGCTGATGTGCGAATGGGTAATATTCGCATAGATCTGCGTCGTGCGTATATTCTTATGTCCAAGCAGTTTACTGATGGTTTCGATGGCTACTCCCTGCGAAAGGGTGATTGTCGTGGCGAACGTATGCCGGGCCGCATGGAACGTGATCTTTTTCTGGATACCCGCCTCAGCAACGATCTTGTCGAGGCATTTATTGCACCACCCGTTGCTCGGGAGTTCGAATATGCGTCCGGAACCCGATGCGGGCATATATTTCAAAAGGATATTGTAGGGCACGGTAAACAGCCGTACATTGACCTCAGACCCCGTTTTGCGGCGGGTCGTGTTGATCCACAGCTGTTTGTTTATTTCCTGGATATTCTGCGGCTCCAGGTCGCGGATGTCGACATAGGACAATCCGGTGAAGCAACTAAACAAAAACGTGTCCCTGACAAGTTGTAAGGTGAGGTCTTCGCTCTCGTACTGCATCATACGGGTTATCTCTTCCATGGTCAGGTAGTTGCGTGTTACGAATTCGCTCTGTAATTTGTAATTCGCGAAGAGATCCTTGCCCATATATCCTTTGCTGCGGGCCAGCATGAGGATATGTTTCAGGGCGATCATGTAAATCCAGATCGTGTTTTTTTTATACCCGGCTTCCTTTGCGATATAGGCGTGGAAGCCCGTGAGGAATTCCCGGTTGAGCTCCTTGAACATCAGGTCTTTCCGGTCGTACTTGTCCCAGATGTAGTTTGCCAGATGCTTGCAGACGCACCTATATTTATAATATGTGGCCTTGCTGCGGCTGATGCCGACCATACGGTTGAATTCTTCGTTGTGCTGCCTGAAAAAGGCGAGCACGGTCTCCTGACGGAGGTTGGCTCCGAAGTACATCTCTTTGACCATCAACGGGGTTACGAACGATTGTTCGTAGAATAACTTGTTGTAACACCTTTCGATGTGGTAGTGGATATTCGAAAGCTGTTCGTTGATCCTGCCTGCGGCATTGCTCCGCCCGGCGACACGCCCCATTCCGACATCCCAGTGTTCGGGTGCGACCGAGAGGCGCGTGGAAAACTGCGTCCGCTCCCCGTTGATCGTGATGCGTCCCATGATCGGGGCGTTCCCATTCCGGAGAGGCGCGTTTTTCTTGATGTAAAACAATACATTAAACGTGTTTCTCATTGCTCAAATAACCTTTTGTGTTTAACCTAATAACAATATGCAAACCGCATTAAAGGTAATGATTAAGTAACCCCCGAATAACGTATTATTCGGTCTAAATATCTTATTGTACAGATGTTAGCCTGTGCGAAGCGGTTACTTTGTAGTAACACTGCTACAATCCGACATGGCATTTATGGAGATTCAAATGCCTTTTAATCAGTCTATTACGTTTGGATTAGCCGATTTTGCGCCAGAAAAGACCTTGTGCGCTGAATATCATGGTGTTGTATAAATTAACGCACAATGATAACTTTTTATTTTAAAAAACCAATTAAAATTAACGCTTATGGTAAGAAAAATTGTACTATCGTTAATTGCTGTTTTGGGGATTTGCGCCGTTGCAATGGCCCAGAACCAGCAGGTTTCCGGTACAGTTACCGACGCTGCCGGTGCTCCGGTAGCAGGTGCCACAGTCATGGTGGACGGAACGACGGTCGGAACGACGACGAGTGCTGACGGCGCTTACTCGATTTCTGTTCCCAGGGAGGGTGTTCTGCTGGTGACCTTCATCGGCTATGAGCCCCAGCGTATTGCTGTCGCCGGAAAAACCCGTGTGAACGTCGTGATGAAGGAGGATACGCAGGCGATCGACGACGTGATCGTGGTAGCATACGGTACGGCCAAAAAAGAGGCCTTTACGGGTTCTGCTTCCGTGATGAAGGCCGAGGATATCGGCAAGCGCCAGGTATCCAACATTTCGAACGCCCTGGCGGGTGCCGTGGCCGGTGTGCAGGCTGTTTCGTCGAACGGACAGCCGGGTGAGAGTGCCAAGATCCGTATCCGCGGTATCGGCTCCATGTCGGCGAGCAGTGCTCCGCTCTATATCGTGGACGGGGCCCCTTACGACGGGTCGCTCTCGTTCCTGAACAGTGCCGATATCGAGTCGATCACGGTGCTGAAGGATGCCGCCGCGTCGGCCATCTACGGTGCCCGCGGTGCCAACGGCGTCGTGCTGGTCACCACCAAGCGCGGCAAGTCGCAGGATGCGACCGTGACCTTCGACGCCAAGTGGGGTACCAACTCCCGCGGTGTGCCCAATTACGACGTGATTTCCGATCCGGGACTGTATTACGAACTGGGCTACAAAGCTTTGTACAACAGTAAGTTCTATGCCGGGAGCTCGGCGGCGGATTCGCGCGCGTTTGCCAACTCCGCCCTGTTCGACTCGACGAACGGCGGTACGGGTTACAACGTCTACACGCTTCCCGAAGGCCAGACGCTGATCGGTGCCAACGGCAAACTCAATCCCAACGCTAAACTGGGCTACTCCGACGGGCAGTATTACTACACCCCCGACGATTGGTACGACGAGCTGTTCGGCAGCGGCAACCTGCGCCAGGAGTACAACGTCTCCATCGCGGGTGCTTCGGAACGCCTCAACTACTACCTCTCGGCCGGTTACCTCGACGATTCGGGCATCATCAAGAATTCGGGCTTCACCCGTTATTCGACCCGTATGAAGGCCGATTACCAGGCCAAGAAGTGGCTGAAGGTCGGTGGCAATATCGGTTTCTCGCACGCTATTACCAACTCCCCTACGGGGCAGACCGACTGGGGTTCGTCGGGCAACCTGTTCTACCTGGCCAACATGATTGCCCCGATCTACCCGATGTATGTGCGCGATGCCGATAAGAAGATCATGTACGACGAACACGGCAATAAGATCTACGACTCGGGTGTGAATACCAACCAGATACGCTCGTTCTCGGGCGGTGCCAACCCCATGATCTCGATCGACCTGGATCGCCACCGCACCTATACTGATGCGATCAACGGCAACTGGTTTGCGACCGTGACGCCCGTCGAGGGGCTGAACGTCACGGCCAACATCAGTGCCAGCGCCATCAACCGCCGTGCGAACCACCTTTATAACTCCTACTACGGTTCCTATATCGGCAAAGGTTCGGTCTCCGTTGCGCAGTCGCGTACGTTCGGCGTCAACCAGCAGTACCTGGCTTCGTACAAGAGAACGTTCGCCCAGAAGCACAACTTCGACGTGCTGGTCGGCTTCGAGAACTATTCGCTGAAGATGCAGTACCTCTCGGGCAGCAACACCGACCTTTACAATCCCAATGTAGGGGAGCTGGACAACACGATCTATGAGACCCCGCAGGTTTCGTCCTACACCGATACCTATTTTACAATGGGTATTCTCTCGCGTGTGCAGTACGACTACGACGGCAAGTATTTCTTCTCGGCATCCTACCGCCGCGATGCTTCGTCGCGCTTCCATCCCGACCACCGCTGGGGTAACTTCGGTTCCGTGGGTGGTGCATGGCTGCTGACCAAGGAGAACTTCCTGAAGGATGTGAAGTGGCTCAACATGCTGAAACTGAAGGCTTCGTATGGTATCCAGGGTAACGACGACCTGCTCGATCCCAGCGGTTACAGCAACTACTATCCCTACCAGGATCAGTATTCGGTAGGCCGTGTCGACGGCGATTTCTCGTTGACGCTCAACTACAAGGGTAATAAGAACATTACGTGGGAGTCCTCGCACTCGCTCAACGTGGGTGTCGAGTTCGGCCTTTGGGACGACCGCCTGAGCGGTAGCGTCGAGTATTTCTCGCGCAAGACCTCGGACATGCTCTACTACAAACCCGTACCTCCTTCGCTGGGTTACTCGCGGCAGCCTATCAACGTGGGTTCGATGCGCAACGCCGGTGTCGAGATCCAGCTGTCCGCCGGGTTGCTGCGCTATAAGAATTTCTCGTGGGATCTGGATCTCAATATGACGCACTACAAGAACAAGATCCTCTCGCTCGACGGCGACGTGCCCGAGACGGGACTGGTTTACTCGATGGCGATCCGCGAGGTGGGCGGCTCGATGTACGACTCCTACCTGAAGACCTATGCGGGTGTCGATCCCAACACCGGTAAGTCGCTCTGGTACGTAGACCCCGACAACGGCGATTATTCGACCACGGATGTTTACGACAACGCCCGCCAGGCCCGCCAGGGCAGCACGCTGGCCAAGGTGAGCGGCGGCTTCGCCACTTCGCTGAGCTTCTACGGCGTGGATATCTCGGCACAGTTCGCTTACCAGCTCGGTGGCAAACTCTACGACAACACCTACCACGAATTGATGCACTACGGCGATAACCTGGGTATGAACTTCCACAAGGATGCCCTCAAGGCCTGGACGCCCGAGAACCCCAACACGAATGTCCCGCGCCTGAACTCGTCCGACGATTCGAACCAGAAATATTCGTCGCGCTTCCTCGTAAGCTCCGACTACCTTTCGGTCAACAATGTGACGGTAGGCTATACCCTTCCCAAGAAGTGGTCGAACAAGATCGGCCTGGGCAGCATCCGCATCTATTTCTCGGGTGACAACCTCGCCGTCTTCTCCGCCCGCGAAGGTCTCGACCCCCGCATCGTATTCGGCGGTACGGGTACTGCGGACAACACCTCCTATTCGGCCCTGCGTACCATTTCGGGCGGTATTAACCTGACGTTCTAATTTTGGCACAATCAAATAACAACGTGTATATGAAAGCAATCAATAAAATATGGGTATTTGCCCTGGGGACGGCGGTTATGGTCTCCTGCTCCGACCTCGATACGTTCCCCGAGAGCGGTATTGTGACCGAGGATCAGAAAAAGGAGGTCGTGGAGGACAACCCCGAACGTCTGCAGGCGGATATCAACACCCTGTCTTCGATCTTCACGAAGCTCCTGCCCAACTGGGCCGGAGGTAGCGCCACGCCTTTCCACAACGACTTCAGCTATCCTGCCGTATGTATCGCCACCGACGGCAACGGTGCCGACATGGTATCGGACAACAGCGACTACGAGTGGTTTTCGGTTGCGTTCGAGTATTCGGATCGCAACGCCAACTATGCCGTGCCCATGTTCACCTGGAATTTCTGCTACAAGCTGAACAAGCAGGCCAACGACATCCTGGCTACGATCCCTGCGGATACCGAAAACCAGACGCTTATCCACTATCGCGGCCAGGCTCTGGTGGCGCGTGCGTTCGCCAACTTCACGCTGGCGCAGCGTTTCCAGTTCACCTACAAGGGCAACGAGGACAAACCGACGGTACCCATCGTGACGTGGGACATGCCGGCCGAGCGTGCCGGTGCGAACCCCCGTGCCACCAATGCCGAGATCTACAAGCTGATCTACGACGATCTGACGCAGGCCATCGCCGACCTCGAGGGTTTCCAGCGCACGAGCAAGGCCGCCGCCGACCGGAACGTGGCTTACGGAATGCGTGCCCGCGTGAACCTGGTGATGAACAACTGGGGCGAAGCTGCCACCGATGCCGAAGCTGCCCTGAGCGGCTACACGTTCCTCTCCAAGGACGACGTGTCGGCTCCCGGTTTCAACAGTGCCAACTCCCCGTCGTGGATCTGGGCCGGCATCTACAAGGCTGCCGACACCCCCGCCAACTACCGCAATATCACCTGGGGCGGACACCTCTGCTCCTTTGCCCGCGGTTATACCACCAGCCAGGGTTTGTATAAGCGTATCAATTCGCTGCTTTACAACATGATCCCCGATACGGACGTGCGCAAGGGATGGTGGATCAACGCCAGCCTCGAATCGCCGCTGCTCGACCACATGGACTGGGACGGCGTGACCGGCTCGGCCATCAGCTCGCTGGCGATTCCCAATGTCAAGCGTGCCTTCCAGCCCTATACCAACGTGAAGTTCGCGCCTTATGAAAATAAGTGCGGTACGGACATCAACGCGGGTGACTGGTGTATCATGCGTGCCGAGGAGATGCTTCTCATCCAGGCCGAGGCCATGGCCATGGGCGGCAACCTCGGCGGCGGCAAGTCCCTGCTCGAGAATTGGGTCAAGACCTACCGCGATCCTTCGTATTCGTGCGCCGCCACGACTCCCGAGGCTTTCCAGAGCGAGATCTGGTGGCAGCGCCGCGTCGAGTTGTGGGGCGAGGGCCATGCCTATACCGACATCATGCGTCTGAAGAAGAACCTCGTGCGGTGCACGACGGACGGCAAGTCGGACTTCCCCGATGCCTGGGCGTTCAACATCGCGGCGACGGACGGTATCCTGCTGATGCGTATCCCCACCGGGGAGACCAACGCCAATGCGGCTATCGACCCTGTCAAGGATAACAACAACGAGGGTACGTTCCCTGTTAACGGCAGCGGAGCTGGTTTGACCGACGGATGCGTAGTTAAATAAGTTTTGAACCGGATAACATCGACAAAATATGAAAACACTCAAGAGTTTATTATATGTGTTCCTGGCGGCGTTCCTCTTCGTGGGGTGTAACGACGACGAGAACTTCAACCCCGGGGAACCCGAAGATCCCGATTGTTACAGCGTCTATTTCCCTACGCAGGAGAATATAGGTTCCAAGGAACTCGACCCCGCGGCTCCGACCGAGATGACGTTCACCGTACGCCGCCTGAAGAGCGAGGGTGCGATCGTAGTTCCCGTGGCCGTAACGTCGAGTGAGGAGGGAATCTTCGTTCCCTCGCAGATCGAATTTGCCGACGGGCAGGAGGAGACGACCTTCAGCATTCAGTTCCCGCAGGCCGAAATCGGTACCACCTATAAATGCGAGGTCAATATCGAGGACAAGAAGTACGCCTCCGTCTATGGTGAAAAAGCCACGGGCTTCGCCTTCAGCGTGACCCGCGTGAAGTGGAACAAACTGACGGGCAAAGGCGGCGAGACCAAGGGCAAGTGGCGCGACGACATCATTTCGACGCTGTTCAATACCGCCAACCCCAACGCCGAGGTCGACGTGGAGATTTACGAGCGGGCCGACAAACCCGGTTACTACCGCATGAATCCCTTTACGCAGGATTTGATCCGGGCCCTCTTTAACGGAACCGCACAGGCTTGCACCGAACCCAATATCATTATCGACGCCACCAACCCCGATGCCGTGTGGATCCCTTACCAGACGACGGGCGTGACGCTCGGAGGTGACGGCGAGATCGAAATTGCTTCGAAGGTCAATGCCAACTTCTCCTCCGTGAGCGAGTCGGCCAGCCTCTACGGTACGCTCAAGGACGGTATCATTACCTTCCCGGCCACCGGCATCATGGTGAACTTCACGGTCTCCGGCGGGTGGTACGGCGCCAACGGCAGCGGTCTGCAACGGATCATGCTTCCGGGTGCCAAGGCATACGACTATACGCTCGCACTGACGAACACCGAGCCTGCGGCCGGTGTGGTCAAGGTCGGCTTCAAGTTCGGTGCGGACGTGGCCAAGGTGAAATACGCGTTCTTCAACGGCTCGATGAGCGACGCGTTGGCCGACGTCCGTTCGGGCGAGATCGAATCGGGTGAGACCCCTTCCACCGAAATCACGGCTTCCGGCACGGTTTCCGCTTCGTTCGACGATACGGGCGTTTATTCGGTCGTCGGCAATATGTACAACACGGCCGGCGAACTGGTAGGGCGTTCGTTCCTCTCGTTCGGGTACGTCAAGTCGGGTGAGGAGTCCCAGAATGCGGTTATCCTTTCGGTAAGAACCGAACTTTCCTGGGAAAAAGAGGCGTTGGGCTATACCCCCGAGAATTCGATCAAGGCGATCCTGTTCGGACAGAATATCCAGTCGGGTTATTGGGGTTTGTTCAAGACTTCCGACCTGGCAGGCCTGAGCACGGCACAGTTGGGACAGGTTGCCAAATCCTCGGGCGATGCGTTCACGGAAGAAGAGCTCGCGAAGATCAACGGCAAAGAGTCTTTGGTTCCGTTCCTCGTCGGCCTGAACAGCGGTACGAGCTATACGCTCCTGGTGTCGGCTTTCAACGGGTATTTCTCCAAGGTCTATGCCGTCGAGCAGACTACCGCCGGTAAGGAAGACCCCATGCAGCAGAAGTATAAATTCGACGACGTCAAGGGTGAGGTGAGCAAAGACGATCTCTTCAATACGACGTGGAATTACTATGCCGTGGATGCATTCGACGAAAATGATGCCACCAACCGCCAATACCTCGGCAAGGTCACGTTCAGTGAGAATGCTGACGATCCTAATTACGTCAAAGTCAAGGGACTTTCGTCCTACCTTGCTTCGAATCTGGATACGAAAGACGACACGTTCCTGGCAAAGTACAACGGACTGGTCAGCCCGATGCCGACCTGCCACATCGGTATGTTCAAGACCTATCATGTCGGCAACATGTTCACCTACGAAGAGAATCCCACGGGAATAAATGGCAGCCAGGGTTGTCTCTATGCAGGCTATGTCGATGACGGAATCCTTGCATTCGTTCCGAACCCGAATTATGTGACGCAGGGCTACACCTTCAAAGGTATCTATTGGGGTGGTTTCGGCAATTATGATCCAGCCACGGGCAAATTCACGAATTTGGCTGCCGATCTGGTACAGTTCGACTACCTGATGCTGATAAATCCCGCAAACGATCCCAATGCGGTAACTGCCGCGGCTGTTGCCCGGGAGCTTGAGGTACGGCCGGCCAACAATTTCGTCGAACTGCGCGGGCCCGAATTGATTCAGGTACTTTGGAGCGAGCAGACCGGCAAACCTGTCAACCGTGCAACATTCGGCGGTTACGGTATGCAGCCCGACCTGGGCGTGGCCGATGCGGTCGCGACCTTCAGCGAGGGCAGTATGCCCCAGGCTCCGGGGGCGATCGTGATGATCGGCAAGAAGGTATCCTTGAAGTAACCGATTCCGGCAATGTTGGAATAATTATCGGGAGGAGCCGGCTCTGAGGGGTCGGCTCCGCCCTCTAAAAACCGATAGACTATGGCTGATAAAAAAATTCTACTTTTCGCCGTGCTGTTGCTGGCGGCGTGTACCGCCGATCCGGCGATGGATGGTGCCGACGGCGGGAATTCTTCTGCGAATACCGCAGCCGCCGCGAAGCTGATCAACACGCCTTACGATGCCAAGCAGGGGTCGCTGATCGTTTGTTTCGACGATGCTGCCGTGCCGACCATCGAGGCTACGGCGGCTTCCTTCGCCGCAACGCGCGGCGATGCCGGGGACGCTGCCGTACTGACCCGTTCGGGCATTGCCCCGGTCGACGAAGTGTTGCAGGGGCTTGAAATCACCTCCCTGCGCCGTGTGTTCCCCTACACACCCCGCCATGAGGAGCGTACGCGTGCCGCAGGCCTGCACAAGTGGTATGTCGTGACTTTCGACGAGCAGGCCGACCTCGAAGCCGCCGCCCTGAAACTGGCCGCCGTGGCCGAAGTCCGGAATGTCGAGTTCAACACGAAGCTTTATGTGACCTCGGTAGGGCCGCGCCGACCGCTGACGGCTGCCGATATGGCTGCCACCCGCGCCGCAGCCGCGGGGCGGTTCAACGATCCGCAGCTTTCCCGCCAGTGGCACTACAACAACAACGGCGACAAGACCGTTGCCTCGACGTCCCGCGCCGGGGCCGACATCAACGCCCAGGATGCCTGGGCGATCACGGCCGGTAACCCCGGCGTGGTGGTTGCCATCGTGGATCAGGGCGTGAAATATACGCATCCCGACCTTGCGGCGAACATGTGGATCAATACGCAGGAGAAAAACGGGGCTACGGGTGCCGACGACGACGGGAACGGCTATATCGACGATATTTACGGGTATAACTTCGTCACGCGCGGTGCCGTCTCCTGGGATCGCGAGGTCTGGGTCGGCGGCGAGAACAAAGGCGATTCGGGGCACGGGACACATGTGGCCGGTACGGTGGCCGCCGTCAATAACAACGGCGTCGGCGTTTGCGGCGTGGCTGGCGGCACGGGGCGCAACGACGGGGTGAAACTCATGTCGTGCCAGATATTCTCGGGCAACGACGCCACCTCGGGGGCTATCACCACTTCCGCCGAAGCCATCAAGTATGCCGCTGACAACGGAGCTGTGATCATCCAGTGTTCGTTCGGAAGCAAGGCCGGAACCTATACTTCGGACAGCGCCTATGAACGCGGCTCGGGCGTGCAGTACAATGCCATCAAGTATTTCATCGAATCTCAGAACTGCGATGCCGTCGACGGCGGCGTGGTCATCTTTGCCGCCGGCAACGATGCTACTGCCATGTCGGGCTACCCGGGGGCTTACCACGATTATATCTCCGTGACCTCCTTCTCGCCCGATTACCTGCCGGCCTATTACACCAATTACGGCCCGGGCTGCAATATCTCGGCTCCCGGCGGCGACTATAAGATCAGTGCCGATGCGGCCAAGACCTACGCCGAAGTCCTGTCGACGGTTCCTTCCGAGTTGTCGGAATACAACGGTGCCGATTACGGCTTCATGCAGGGTACGTCGATGGCCTGCCCGCACGTTTCGGGCGTCGCGGCGCTCGGGCTCTCCTATGCGCTGGAAAAGGGAAAGAAATTCACGCTCGACGAATTCAAGACCATGATCCTCACCTCGGTGAATGATATGGAAACCTATCTCGATGGTTCGAAAACCGGCCTTGTACTGGCCGACTACCGCAAGAAGATGGGTACCGGGTCGATCGACGCGTACCAGCTGCTCATGCAGGTCGAAGGGACACCCTGCCTGCGGGCCAAGGTCGGCACCAAGCAGCTCGTGGCCCTGACCAAATATTTCGGCGGCTCGGCTTCGAACCTGACCTATCTGCGGGTCGAGATGACGCGGGAGAATATGGATAAGCTCGGCATCACCGAGGCTCCTTCGATCTCCTACGGCAAACTGATGATCCACTGCACCAAACCCGGTGTCGCCAAGATCTCCGTCACGGCTATTGCCGGCGGCGGGAGTGTGGGCGGCGGCAGTTCGATGGGCGGTCAGGAGATCACCAAGGAATTCGCCGTCATCGCCCGCGCGACGGAAAATGCGAACGGAGGTTGGTTATAATAAACGATAAGATCATGAGAAAAACTCTTTATACCTTATTCGCCGTGCTCGGTTTGTGCATGTTCGCCGGCTGCGGCTCTTCGTCGAAAGGCGACGACGCTTCGCCGCTGGCCAAGCAGCTCGTGGGCGAATGGCACCTCGTTTCGTGGAACGGGGCAGCCCCCGGCGTATTCGATGCTTACGTGTCGTTCGCTTCGGATAAGACCTTCGAAATCTACCAGCAGATCGAGCAGGTCGGATACCAGAAATACACGGGTTCCTACCTGATCGGCAACAAGATGCTTTCGGGTAAATACAGCGACAATACGCCCTGGGGCAGCTCTTACGAAGTGTCGTTCGATGAGTCGGGCAATACGCTCACGCTGGTGAGCGATCCTTCGGTGGGCGAAGTGAGCGTCTATACGCGCGCTTCGATACCCGTGTCGGTCAAGGGCGGAGCCACGGTCATGAAGGCCTCTTCCCGCGCCGCCGGCCCGCTGCTGTTCTGACGACCCGGTTTTTCTGTAAAACTTTCTGGAAATGCCTTCTGCAATTCGCAGAAGGCATTTCCCATGTTGCGGACTTGTGCGGGTTTTACTTGAAAATAGGCACCGAAACATCGCTTGTTTTGCCCTGGGAGAAACAGAAACCCTTGATTCCAAACGGAATCAAGGGTTTCTGTTTCTTTTGTGGTACCACCAGGAATCGAACCGGGGACACAAGGATTTTCAGTCCTTTGCTCTACCAACTGAGCTATGGCACCATCCCGATAATTGCGGTCGGAAGCACTTCTTTCCCGTATTATCGTGGTGCAAAGGTAAACAAAATTTCCAAACGTGCAAAATATTCTCCGAATTTTTGCGCATTATTACACTTCCAGGCTGATCCTGGGCACATACAAATGTCCTGTACTCCTGCCTGCCGAGTCTTGTCGGACAGGGTCTGATTGAAAATATTGCCGGGACTTGCCATTTCCATCCTTGGCTGCCCCGATTCCGGAGGGCTGGACCGATAATAAACCATTTTCATTCGACCTCACTTACGGGGCATTCGGAGTCTGGATGCCGGTTCTGAAACCCGGTCCGGCGGGAACCCACCGGATTACCGGGCGTACCCTTGCTCATCGGCCGCAAGGGCTGCTCCCTGCCCGGCTTGCCTTACAAGTCCCTGCAGCCCGGCCTCGTATTCCGCAATGGTTTCGCGGACGATTTGTCCCGCCGTCGGCAGCTCGCGGATCAGCGAGGCTGCCTGCCCGATTTCCAGTTCGCCGTCCGTCAGGTCGCCTTCGAAGATGCCCCGTTTCGAGCGTCCGCGTCCAAGCAGCTGCTGTAACTCTTCGGCCGTCGCACCCCTGTTCTCCGCCTCCTCGACCGCACGGAAAAAGTCGTTGCGGATCAGGCGTGTCGGACTGAGTTTCTTCAGCGCGAGCATCGTGTCGCCCTCCTGCAGTCCGATACAGAGTTTCTTGAATGCGTCGCTGGCGGAACTCTCCTCCGAAAGCGCGAACCGCGTTCCCATCTGGATGCCCTCGGCTCCCAGCGCGAACGCCGCCAGCATACCGCGCCCGGTGGCGATGCCGCCTGCGGCGATCAGCGGTATCGCCACGGCCTGCCGCACCCGGGGTACGAGCACCATCGTCGTGGTCTCCTCGCGTCCGTTGTGGCCGCCGGCCTCGAAGCCCTCTGCTACCACGGCATCGACCCCTGCCTGCTGGCTTTTCAGGGCGAACTTTGTGCTCGAAATCACGTGCGCCACCTTGCATCCCGCTTCGTGCAGGCGGGCCGTCCATGTTTTCGGGCTGCCCGCCGAGGTAAACACTGCGGGTACGCGTTCCTCCATGATGACGCCCATGATCTCTTCTGCGTAGCGGTACATCAGCGGGACGTTCACGCCGAACGGTTTACAGGTCGCCGCGCGGCATTTGCGGATATGCTCGCGCAGCAGGTCGGGCGTCATCGAGCCGGAGCCGATCAGCCCCAGTCCGCCTGCTTCGCTTACGGCTGCGGCCAGCCGCCAGCCGCTGCACCAGATCATGCCGCCCGCGACGATGGGGTAGCGTATGCCGAACAGCGAAGTGATTCTGTTTTCCATGGTTTCAGGTATTTGTCGTCCTGCAAAAATAGGCAAATTATCGGGAGTGCAAACGGCCTGCCACGGGAAATAACGGCCGTATTCCTTGGCCGGGGCTGAAAATTTTGCCACCTTTGTCCCGCGTTTTACGAATAACCGTTCACAGCCATGTTATATACGGAAGATACCCGGATCGCGGCGCTGGCCGTGCATATCGTCGGGAACAAGGCCAAGGACGAGCCCCTGCTCGTCGCCCCCGCATTGTCCGGCCAGGTCGGCGACACCGGCCTGATGCAGACCCTGACCGCCTATTTCGCCGGAGGTTTCAAATCCGAGGAGTACTACAACCTCCACCACGAAACCGACCTGGCTTGCAACGAGGTCTATAATTTCGTCTGCAAGGTGTTCGACGACCGGGAGACGTTCTACGACAACTCCGTGGGCCTTGCCCGGCACCTTTACGAGACGGGCACACACCCGCAGATCAAGGGCGGCGAATTTTACGTCGTCTATTTCACCGGCTGCCGTTTCGGGGGCGAGGCGGTCGATGCCGTCGGGCTTTTCAAGTCCGAGACCCGCGATACGTTCCTTGATGTCGGGGAGCAGGACGGGCAGCTGCATATCTCCTCCTGCCAGGGAATCAACGTCGACAAACTGGACAAAGGGTGCCTCGTGTTCGATACCGAGCGCGAAGAAGGCTTCGCCGTCTGCGTCGTGGACAACACCAACCGGGCGGAAGCGCGTTACTGGATCGACGATTTCCTGCATGTCCGCCCGCGGCAGGACAACTACCACAACACGCACAACGTCCTGGCCATGTGCAAGAAATACGTGACCGGGCACCTTCCCTCGGAGTTCGACGTGTCGAAGGCCGACCAGGCCGAGATGCTCAACGAGACGATGAAATACTTCCGGGAGCAGGACTGTTTTTCGCTCGACGACTTTTCCGAAAAGGTGATCCGCCAGCCCGAGGTCATGGAGAGCTTCTCTCGCTACAAACAGGAGTACGAGCAGGAGCGCGAGATCCGTATCGAGGATGAGTTCGCCATTTCCGATTCCGCCGTCAGGAAACAGGCGCGCGCCTATAAGAGCGTCATCAAGCTCGACCGCAATTTCCATATCTATGTCCACGGCAACCGCAATCTGCTGGAGCAGGGCGAGGACGAGAAGGGCAAATTTTACAAGGTCTATTACCAGGAGGAGCAATAACATTCCTTCCCGGGCGGGATTGCCGCACCGGCAAGGCGGGTTGCACGACGCAGCCCGCTTTTTTTGCGTTGTGCCGAATAACCGGATTTTGAATTCCCGTCGCCGGGATCAAATAGTCGCTTATTGTGTATATTTGTATAGGAAGTGGGGATTCCGAAAGGTACGATAGGTTGCTGCGTTATCTTGCACGGCTTGATTTTTTGGTACATTTTAACCTGGTGAAGGCCGGGGCATCGGTTACGGGATATTCCGAAACGGTGCGATTGTGGTGCATTCGGGCTGAAATCGGCGGATTATCCGTCACAGGACTTCAGTGGAAACGGTATCATCCTGTCAACTACTTATTTGTAGTTATAAATCAGGGTATAAATGCGGTAATTTGCACTATGAAAAGGCAGCGGCAAAATGACTTTTTTGTCGGGCAGGTTGCAGACAGGCTGGCCAAGGCCAGACGGAGGCTAAACCTGACTCAGGAAGTCGTGCGTTTCGATACCGGACTGAATGTCGGCCGGATCGAAGCCGGATATACCGATATCACGCTGTCGACCTTGGCTGACCTATGTGATTATTATGATATTTCTCCCGGGGAGTTGTTACAGGGTATAGTGACGCACTCATCCTGAAGAGGGAACCGGCCGTATGGCCGGTTCCCTCGTTTTATGCCCTCATGTCCCGAGGGGTTTCTCGAATGCCAGCCGTTCGCCGCTCCGGTAGCGTACCTTGCCGCAATAGACGAACCCCAGCCGTCCGAGCATGCGCAGCATGTAACGGTTGTCGAAATTGGTGTCGACGCGCATACTGCCCGTGCCGCGCCCGTGCGCCATCGCTTCGACGCGCCGCATAAACTCCGTCGCCACCCCGCGGCCTTTCTCACCGTCGGCCACCGCCATGCGGTGCAGTACGACATACTCTCCGTCGGTGAGCCATGCCCCTTCGATGGCGTCGTAAGCGGGTTCCCCGTCGAAAACCACGGCCCCGTAGGCGATGACGTTGCCCTGTGCCGCGGCCGCTTTTGCAGGCTCTGTTTCTCCTCGTCCTCCCGCTTCTCCCGCTTTTTCCGCCTCTTCCGCCGCCGCTGCCGTTTCGTCAGCGCCGGATACTCCTGTTTTGCCGGCCGCCTCCGTGCCCGTTGTTTTCCCCGCGGCAGCCGTTACAGCCCGGAACCCCGCAGCCCCCGTGCCGTCGGTTCCCCGTGCATCCGTGCTCTTTCCCGCCTCCGGTTTCTCGAAGACCCATCCGTAGCCGCAGGCGATATCGTGTCCGATATCGGCCGTTGCCGGGTAGCCGTCCTGCCATTGCAGGCTTCCCAGTGCCCGCATCTGCGCCTGCGCCTGCCGGATGATCTCCATGATGCGCTCCGTGTCGGCGGGGCGGGCGCGCCGGAACAGTAATTTTTCGTTCATACGGCAAATATAGGATAAAATGCCGTGATACGCTACTGCACGGTAGAATATCGGTGCGGCGGAATTTCCGCCGTACTGCATTTTTCGCTACCTTTGATCTGCCATAACATACCTTCCATGAAGAATCTGCTTATCGTGTGCCTGTGCCTTGCGGCCTCATGCAGTGCCCTGCGGGGCTTTACCGATGCCGAATGCGGCGTGATCGCCTCGCAGCAGGGGCACATCATGCGCCTGTGGACGGTCGCCGACCCCGGCGATTCGCTGTTCCTGCGCCGCAAGGCTGTCCCGCTGGGGCGCGAGGAGTTGCAGTCCGCCCATTTCCGGATGCTCAAGGAGGGGATGCTGGCTACGGTGTGCGACACGACCGACCGGGGCGTGGGGATCGCCGCGCCCCAGGTCGGGGTGTCACGCAGGCTGATCGCCGTGCAGCGTTTCGACAAACCCGGTGAGCCGTTCTGCTTCTATGTCAACCCCGAAATCGTCTGGTATTCCCAGACCCGGCTTCCGGGTTCCGAAGGGTGCCTTTCCATCCCCGGTGTCTCGGGCAGTGTCCTGCGTTCGGAGAGGATCGTCGTCCGGTACCTGGACGAGGAGTCCCTGCGCATGGCCGCCGATACGGTCGAAGGGTTCACGGCCGTCATTTTCCAGCACGAGGTCGACCATCTGGACGGCGTGCTGTTCATCGACAGGCTGCTGCCGCGGTAGTCCCTGCCCGGTTGTTGCCCGGTCTATTCCGGTAGCCCTCGTCTGTCCCCTGTTATCCCCGTTCGCTTCCGGTACTCCTCGCTTGCGCTCCGGTTATTCCCGGCTGTTTCCGGGAACCTTCGGTTGCCCTCTTCCTCCACACACTCGCTCTTCTGTTATCCCTGTATAGTTCCCGGCAGCCGTGCAATCTTTTCCCGGCTGTCGCCCGCAGGACACGCCGATGGGGTAGCGATGGCCGCTCCGTTGGCCGCCTGACCGTCGGGGACGAATAATACCGCAGCGGGCGGAGCGGAACGCTTCTTCCGCTCCGCCCGTTTTTCGCTGCCCTGCCGGGAATTTCCGGCAGCCGGTTTCGCACCGTTTTCCGTGGTGCGGCTTTTTTGTCCCTCCCGCCGCCCGGACGGGATGCCTTCCGCACCTTTTTTTACGATGCTCCGTGCGTATCCTGCAAAAAATTCCGGGATAAAATCGTACATAATAGGCAAAAATCGTAGCTCCAGACCCCTGGTTGTGTCCTGCGGACTTTTATCCCGATACCCCGTCCTAAATTCGCTATTAGCGGGACAGCCCTTCTGCGGGGCGTCCCCCGGGATACCAACCAAACCTATTTTTTAACCTTAAAATTAGTGTGTATGAGTTTTTCTACTAACCGTTTTTCCCGGAAAGCACTATTACTTGTGACAGCCGTGTTCTCTGCGTCGTTGCTGTGGGCGCAGACCACCGGCATCTCCGGACGTGTGCTCGATGAGACCGGTGCGCCGGTCATCGGTGCGACGGTCATGGTCAAAGGTACCACGATCGCCACGGCGACCAATGTCGACGGTACCTTCAACCTGAAGAATACCGACCGCAACGTCACGCTCGTCGTGTCGTATGTCGGTTACGAGGCGCAACAGGTGTCGTCCAAAGGCGCCGGGTCGGTGACGATCACGCTCAAGCCCGAGGCCATCGGCATGGAGAGCGTCGAAATTGTCTCCGTGGGCTACGGTACCCAGAAACGCGAATCGGTCGTGGGGGCCATCTCCACGATCCGGCCCGAGGAACTGCGTGTCCCCGTGCGGTCGCTGAGCCAGACGCTGGCCGGTAACCTGGCGGGCGTCGTCGCACTGCAAACCTCGGGCGAGCCGGGCAAAGACGACGCCCAGTTCTGGATCCGCGGTATCGCCACCTTTACGGGCAGCCCCGATCCGCTGATCCTGGTCGACGGCATCGAGCGTCCGCTCAACGATGTCGACCCGCTGGAGATCGAGTCGTTCAGCGTCCTGAAAGACGCCAGCGCCACGGCCGTATACGGCGTACGCGGTGCCAACGGCGTTATCCTTGTCAACACGCGCCGCGGTTTCGACGGCCCGGCCCGGATCGACCTGCGTTACGAGCAGGGCTTCTCGTTCGCCAGCAAACGCCTGTCGTTCGTCGACGCCGCTACCCGCTCCGAAATGTTCAACGAGGCGGTGGATGCCGTGAATGCCTCGGCGGCACTGAAATACGGCGCCGACGAGATCAAGGCCATGCGCATGCAGACCGACCCCGAGGTCTATCCCGATGTCGACTGGCAGAAGCTCCTTATGAAAAAGGTGTCTCTTTCCGAGAAGGTGAGCGCCAACATCTCGGGCGGCGGCAAGTTCGCCCGCTACTTCACGGCCCTCTCCTTCTACAACCAAGAGGGGCAGTATGCTGTCAAACCCGGCGAATATTCATGGGTGAGCGACAAGATCGGCCGTTACGGCGAGAATGTCAACTACAAGCGCTATAACTTCCGCTCCAACGTCGACATGGACATCACCAAGACCACGGTGGTGAACCTCGGCGTGCAGGGCAACGTGACCGAGAACATGGAGCCCGTCGAGGGGTCTGCAGCCATCTACCGCGACATCATCAACGCGGCGCCGAACGCTTTCCCCGTCCGCTTCAAGGACGGCGAGCTGGCCGGCCGCGACGGCCTGAACAACCCCTATAACATGCTCACGCAGCGCGGTTGGAAGAAGACCACCGGCAATACGCTTCGCGCCAACCTGACGATCAATCAGGATTTCTCGTTCATCACCCCGGGTCTTTCGGCCAAGGTGAGCTACGCCTACGACGCCGTGAATTATTCGGTGGAGGAGCGTGCGCGCAACATCAACTTCTTTGAGGCCACGGGACGCGATCAGGACGGCGAACTGATCCGCACCGAGTGGCAGGCCGACCAGAAACAGGAGTACCTGAATTACAAACAGTCCGGCAACGGTTCCCGTACGCAGTATGTCGAGGCGGCGATCAATTACAGCCGGACGTTCGGCGAAAAGCACGAGGTCGGCGGCCTGCTGCTCGGCTTCGCCAAGGATTACCGGTTGCAGGAGGCCACGAGCGATTACCTCAAGTCGCTGCCCAACCGTTCGCTCGGCCTTGCCGGCCGTCTTACCTATGCCTACGACAAGCGTTACCTGATCGAGGCCAACATCGGTTTCAACGGTTCGGAGAACTTCGCCAAGGGCAAGCGCATGGGCGTATTCCCCGCCGTGGCTATCGGCTGGGTGGCCTCCGAGGAGAGCTTCCTGCGCAACAGCGAGGTGCTGACGTGGTTCAAGATCCGTGCGTCGGTCGGGCAGGTCGGCAACGACCAGATTCCCAGTACGCGTTTCATCTACCTGGCTACGATCAACAGCGGCGCCAACGGTTACGGCAACCTCGGCGTCAACTTCGACCAAGGAGCCGGCGGTATCGGCGAAGGTCGCATGGCCAATCAGGACGTGACGTGGGAGGTGTCGACCAAATACAACGTCGGTATCGAAACCGGGTTTTTCAACGAGTTGAAAATCAATGCTGACTTCTTCTACGAGCGGCGTGAAAACATCTTCCTCGCACCCCAGTTCTCGGAGATTTCGGGGCTTCCCAAGGATTATACCAACTACGCCAACATGGGTCTGATGGAGAACCGCGGCTTCGAGGTTTCGGCCGAATACGTCAAGCGTTTCAGCAAAGACCTCACCGTCTCCGTCCGCGGAAACTTCACCTTTGCCCGCAACAAGGTGATCGACGACGGCAAGTACTATGCCTATCCGTGGCAGGATCAGCGCGGCGTGCGTTACGGACTGACCATGGGCTACCGTGCCATGCACCTCTTCTCGCAGGAGGAGCTGGACAACATGCCCGACTACTATACGCAGTTCGGCCTGGACAAGCAGCAGCTGCGTGCCGGCGACATCCGCTACGAAGACCTCAACGACGACGGCAAGATCACCGAGGCCGACATGACGTGGATCGGCAACCCCGCGATGCCGGAGATCGTCTACGGTTTCGGTGCGTCGCTCAACTACAAGGGCTTCGACTTCTCGTTCCTCTTCCAGGGCGGAACCAACCGTTCCTCCTACCTGAGCGGCGGCTGGTATTTCTACCCGTTCCAGGCAGACCGCGGCCCGAAGTTCATGGGTAACGTGATGACCATGTTCAAGGATCGCTGGACGGTGGACAACCCCGATCCGCACGCCTTCTCGCCCCGCCTCTCCTACGGCGCCGATGCCAACAACTACAAGACTTCGACCTGGTGGCAGCGCGACAGCGGCTACCTGCGCCTGAAGAATGTCGAGATCGGCTATACGCTGCCCTCGGCCTGGGCCAGCAAGCTCCGGTGCAGCTCGCTGCGCATCTATGCCACGGGTGTGAACCTGTTTACGGTCAGCAAATTTATCTCCGACTACTGGGATCCCGAGACGGGTGCCGATGCCTATCCCATGCAGCGCCAGGTTTTCGTCGGTGTGAATTTAACCTTCTAATACAGCCTAAAGAATGAAAAAGAATATCGTATATTTAATGCTCGCGTCGCTCCTTTTGTTTACCGGCTGCGCCAACTATCTGGATCAGGATCCCGAAGACCTGAACTCGATGGACAAGATCTTCTCGTCCAAGATCGAGACCACCAAGTGGTACAACCGCATTTACAGCGACGATTTCATGGTGCAGGAGATGCATTACAGCGGCCAGATTCCCTATTTCTGGTGCACCGACGAATCGGCCTACATTCTCGAATCGCACGTGCGCAATATCGCCGAGGGGAAGATGAGCCCCGACAACTACTACGGCTATACGGGCTACAACCTCTATTTCTTCGTGCGTTACTACCAGGCCATCCGCCATTGCAACCTGTTCCTTGAAAACGTGGACAAGTGCGCCGAACTGGGCGAGATCGACCGCCGCACGATGCGTGCCGAAGCCCGCTTCATGCGTGCCTATTACCACTACCTGCTGCTGCGCCTCTACGGCCCGATCCCCATCGTAGAGACCAGCCGTTCGGCCGACCAGATCGGGGCTTCGCAGGCGCGCAACACGCTCGGCGAATGCGTCCGCTGGATCAACGGCGAGATCGACTGGGCCTGTGAAAACGGCATGCCCGCCGCCCGCGACGAGAAATTCACGCTGGGGCTCCCCACCATCGGTGCCGCCCGGGCCATCCAGTCGCGCATGCTGCTGATGGTCGCCAGCCCGCTCTTCAACGGCAATTCGGCCTACAAGAACTGGACGAATCACGACGGCACAGTGCTCATGCCCCAGACCTATGACAAGGAGCTGTGGAAGGATGCCGCCGATGCCGCCAAGACGGTCATCGACATGACCGAATACCAGTTGCTCAAACCGGCCGCTGACGCTACGTTCGATGAGATCGTGGATAACCTCCGCGCCGTGACGACCACCTGGGGCGCCGGCAAGAATACCGAGATCATCTGGGGGCACCCCAACTCGGTGCAGTGGTACGGCATGTGCGCCCTGCCGGCGCGCTGGTACGGCTGGAACGGCCGCTATTCGCTGGCCATCGGCATGATCAACGATTTCTTCATGGCCGACGGCAGCCCGAGCCGCCCGCTCGAAGAGTGGTTCGCCTCCAAGAAGTTCTCGGCCGAAGCCGGCAACGGCACCATCGCCAATACGTTCTGGATGTTCGTCGACCGCGAGCCGCGGTTCTATGCCTCGGTTCACTTCCCCAACCAGCGCCTGTCGTACGCCTACGAGAACAAGACCGACAGCTACCAGGATGCCGACGGCTACGGCGTGGTCGATTTCTGGTACTCGGGGCTGAGCGGCAACGGCAGCACCCCGGGCGACAAGAACACCTCGGGATTCTCCGTGCGCAAGAACCTCCCGCTGGATTACCGCAGCAACAAGCAGACCAGCGAGGCGACGCGTATGCTCAACGTGCCTTTCCCCATCATCCGCCTGGGTGAGGTCTACCTCAATTATGCCGAGGCCCTGAACGAGTACTACGGCACCTCCCGGCAGGACGAAGCGCTCTATTACCTCAACGAAATCCGCACCCGTGCCGGCATCCCGGCCTATGAGGGCACCTATTCGCAGGACGAGATGCGCGGGATGATCCGCCACGAGCGCAAGATCGAGCTGGCGTGGGAGTGCAACCGCTATTTCGACGTGCGCCGCTGGTTCACGGCCCATGGCCCCGACGGCGAGTTCAACCACGACGAATACGGACTGGACATGTCGCGCGGTACGGGTGCCACCGACCCGGCGTTCTTCACCCTGACCAAGGTGGCCAACAAGCGCTTCGACATCCAGCACTACTTCCTGCCCATCAAGTCTTCGGAGATCATGCTCAATACGCAGCTGGTGCAGGCGCCCTACTATTGATGGCCGCAGCCGGACACATGTTAAACTTAAAAATGGAAAATTCGCTATGAAACAGTTTTTTAAGATACTGGCGCTCGCGGCCCTGGCGCTGCCTTTCACCGGCTGCGACGTGGAGTATTCGGACATAAATATTCTGCCCGACCCGGTTTTCGAACAGAACGGGCTGTACACGGTCAATACCATATCCATCTATGACGACTACGAAACCGTCATCAATGTTTCGAGAACTGCCGGTCTGTCGAAAGAACTGGAATTGGATATCGTGGTGGACGAAACGCTGCTCGCCGAATACAACGAATTGTACAACACCGACTATAAACTGCTGGAAGCACAGTTCTACGACATTCCGAAGAATGCGCAACTTGCAAGTACGGTCAAGTCCGTCGATATTTCCGTGCGGATACATCCCAAAGCCCTGATTGCGGCCAAAGGCATGGCTGCGGCTAACAACATGCTGCTCCCCATCCGTATTTCCAATGCCTCCACGCCCGTCGAGGACGGCGGTTCGATGATGCAGGCGCTGTTGCGTTTGAGCATCGTCGAGCCGATTGTGCAGGTGGAGATGCCCGAACAGATGCCGCAGCTGGAGTTCATTCCGACCATTCCGCTGCCGCAGGAAATTACGCTGAACGCCACGGCCAATTTCAACACGCTGGAGGTGGCGAAAATCGGCTATCGGGTCAATGCATCGAAAGTCGATGCCTATAACGAGGAGCACGGCACCTCTTACCAGCTGTTGCCCGAGCAGTATTATAAAATCAAGGAATCGGATTTCGATACGGAAACGCTGGAAATCGAGAGCCGCATCGAATTCGATTGCGCTGCAATCGGCGGTGAGGGCACCTACCTGCTGCCGCTCGAAATGCATTCCGACGACTATTCGGTCGTCCAGCGGGAGCCGGTTTATGTCTTGATTCAGATGTCCGAACTCAAAATATGGGTAACGAACGTCGCTGACCTCGCAAAAACGTCGGGCAAGGGAAAAATCAGGGTACAGATGAACTCCCCGATGACTGTCGGCCAGCCTGTCGACTTCGTATTCGAACCGGAGAAGGTCGAAACCTACAACACGGAGCACGGGACTGCATTCAAGACGCTGGATGCCGCCAAGGTGGTCGTTACCCCGACTGAAATTCAGGCCGGCAGCCAATACGGCGAACTCTCGTTCGAGCTCGATCTGTCGGAATTGGATTACGACGGCGCCGATAAATACATGGTTCCGCTGACCTTCAAGAGCAGCGAACTGGTGGACGGCACGATCGTAACGGGCCCGTCGACATTCTACATCGAGGTGAACAAGACGCTCAAGGGCACCTACGACAAGGAAGTATGGGGCGAAGAAAAAAGCAACCGCGTTCTGAAACCGGCTATTTTCATCGCAGGACAGGACGGCTATGCTGAGTCGCGGAATGCGAAGAAGCAGAAGTACATCATCAATTACAACCAGACGTGGACAGGCGGCCTGATTTACTTCAATATTTCGGACGAAACGGTCGCAGGACATCCCAATCGGCGGGTACTCGTCGATTTCTCGGATCGTCCCAACGAAAGAGCTGACGGTTATGACCAGATTGTCGATTCCGGCAGTTATCTGGACACTGACACGGGGGATATTTATTTCAACCTCCGGGTTATGGACGGTGCGTACGGCGCGACGGGCGGATTCGGTATCGAAGTGGTACTGTCCAACCGTGCAGACCTTTGACGGTCTGGCAGGGCCGATGGCCGGGGGTACACAGGGTATCCCCCGGCCATCGGCAACCGCTGCCCTGCTGACAGGGGGCTGCTCCGGCCTGTAACCTTTCCGGCACAGATCGCCGCGCTGAAAACCCTGAAATGATTGAATTTTAAATATACCGGTTATGAAAAAAATGCGATTCTTTTTGTGCGTAGTCCTGTCGGCCGCGGCGCTTTGGTCATGCGGCGGCGACGGTGACGGCGAGCCCGGGCCCGAACCTCCCGTGCCGCCCGTCGTGGATCCCAATGCCGTCGAGGTCGTCAACAGCGGCTTCGAAAAGGGGCTCGAAGGCTGGACGCGCGTCGATTTCCACAACGGCGGCATGGTGACGGTCGAGGTGGTCGAGGGTGCCGGCGTCAACGACAGCCGCTGCATCAAGATCCAGCAGTTCCCCGAGAACGGCCGTTGCGGCGTGGGCATCAAACAGAAACTCACGGGGCTGGAACCCGACCAGATGTACCGCATGTACGCCAAGGTCAAGTATTCGGACATCCCGCAGAACGAGGGCCGCGGCGCCATCCTGTTCGATATGTCCCAAAAGCAGTTCTGGGGCGCCTCGAAATTCCTCTACGGCACCAACCTCAGGAACTGGACGTCGCTCCATTTCGACTTCCTTTCGCAGGACGACGGGACTGCCGAGATCGTCTGCTCGCTGGGGTTCCGTTACGGCGGGACGACCAACGGCGGCTATTCGACCGGCACGGCCTACTTCGACAACGTGAGCGTGGTGAAGGTCACCGACGAACTTTTCATGCAGGAAGGCGAGCATATCCGCCTCTTCGTCGAACCCTCGCAGGTCTACGCCTCGGCGTCGCAGATCACCGAGTGGATCGCCAACCTGGACAGGATGTACGAGTCGTATGCCGACCTGGTGGGGGCGACCCCGCACGAGGGGCGCAAGCTGGCGATCCTTTCGTCGCGCGGGCTCGAAAGCGGTTATTGGGCGCTGGCGGGCTATCCCATCCTGTGGAGCAGCAACTATTCGGCCGTCACCTCGACCTTCGAGGAGCTGGCGCAGCACGGCACCTGGAGCTTCGGCCTGATGCACGAACTGGGGCACGTCTTCAACCTGGGCAATTCGAGCTGGAACTGGAACGACGAGATGTTCGCCAATTTCCGGATGCAGTACGGCCTGGAACAGAACCAGGGCAAGGTCTGGATGGACGAACGGGTCTACACCGGGCGCGAGATCCTCGACATGTACAAGAAGGATTACGACAATACGGTCTACACGCAGGTCAACGACAACGGCATCCATTACATGCTCGGACGCCTGGCCGGCCCGGGCGGCATCGGCTGGGAACCCTTCAAGGCCGCTTTCCGTGAACTGACGACCACGGGCGGGGCGCCCTCGGGCAAATACGACAAGTTCGAATACCTGCTTTCGCTGCTTTCCAAGCACGCTACCCGGCTGACCGGGCGCGACGTGGATGTCAGGACGCAGTATTTCACCGAGGCCGAGCTGGCCTCGATCCGCAAACAGTTGCAATAATAACCGCCGTATCCCGTCGCGGGGCGATGCGTCGTCTCTGCCGGGCGGCAATTAATACCCAATGCGAAAAATGAAGAGAGTGGTATTTCTACTCGCCGCCATCGCGGCGTGCGTGCTGTGCCTGTGCGCCTTCGGTTCGAAGGTCAAGGTATTCTCCGACAATTTCGACCGGCCCGAAAGGTTCGCGCGCTACTGGAACCATAATGCCGGGGAGGTGCCCGGCACGGTCGAATACCTGCCCGGCGGCGGTGCCGACGGCAGCGGATGCGTGAAGATCGCCAGCGCCGAAAAGACCGCCCTGGCCATCAAACACAAACTTACGGGGCTGCATCCCGGCAAGCTCTACCGCCTGAGTGCGCTGATGAAGTGCGACAGCGTGCAGGACGGCCGCGGCGCCGTGCTCTACCTCGACCCCGAGGGACTGGAACAGTCGTGGAATGCCTCGGAGTTCGCCTACGGCACCAACGACTGGACGGAAGTGTATCTGGATTTCGTGCCCGACCGGCAGGGCGAAGCCGTCGTCTGCTGCGGCCTGGGATTCCCCTGGGGCACCTACAACGGAGGCAAGGCCTCGGGGACGGTATGGTACGACAACGTGAAGGTCACGCCGGCGCCCGAGGAGGCCCTCTATACCCGCGAGGGCGAACACATCGTGCTGAAACTCGACCGCGACAAGGTGACCGTCTCCGATGCCGACATCGACGCCTGGCTCTCGAAGCTCGACCGCACGTACGAGGCTTACCGCGACCTGGTGGGCGACGTGCCCTTCGACGGGCGCAAAATCATGATCCTCAACACGCCGGGCATCGAACCCGGTTACTGGGCGCTGGCCGGCAACCCGATCCTGTGGAACAGCCACGTCGCCGTGTCGAAGCTGCTCGACCGCACGGTCGAGTTCGGCGACTGGGGCTTCGGCATCATCCACGAGATCGGCCATGTCTTCTCGCAGGGAAACATTTCGGGTACGGGACGCTGGAACTGGAACGACGAGATTTTCGCCAATTTCCGCATGTCCTATGCCCTCGAAGCGTGCGACGGTACGATGTCGCAGCGCGACATCTGCTACCGGGGTGCCGATGTAATCAACTACTACAAGATTTTCTACGACGAAACCATCGGCGCCGGCATCCCCAAGAACAACGGCGATGCCCTGCATTACACCTTCCTGCGCATCAAGGAGCGTTACGGGTGGGACGTCTACAAAAAGGCGTTCCGCGAACTCTACGCGCTCGGCGACTCGGGGCAGGAAGGGCTCGAGACGCCCTACGACAAATTCCTCTTCTTCCTCTCCTACGTTTCGAAGGCCGCGGGCGAAGATGTCGTGGCGGCGACCTATACGCCCGGGGAACTGGCCCTGATCGAGGAATCGCTTAGAAACTGATGCCGATGAATACCTTGCGAACAGCCCTCCTGGCCCTGGTCGTGGCCGCCGCGTTCCGCGCTGCCGCACAACCGGTCTATACCTTCCGCGTCAAGGTCGGCATCGACCGCGAATCGGTCGATTCGCTGGGCGGGCGCGACCGGGTCGTGCAACTGACCGAAGATATGTTCCGGCGCGTCAACCGTGCTTTCAACTACGGGGCGCAGCTGCGTGCGGTCTACGATTTCGTGGTGGACTGGGACGCCTTCTACATCTACGACGGCGTGTCGGCCGACCAGATCCGCAAGCCCCATCCCGACCACGATTATCTGGTGGTGATGGACGGTTACAAATCCGATCCCCGCGAGACGGGCGGCGGCTGGTACGGCGACGAGATCCAGACCATCTACCATTCGCGCACGCACAACGACCGTTTCAACAGCCCGTTCGAGAAGAATGCCATCGACGGCATCATCCACGAGTTCGGCCATGCGCGGGGCGTCCCCGACATCTATGCCATGAAGGTCGACGCGGACAAGAACCCCGTCAACGGACAGGCGTTTTCCGGCGTGCGGTGCATCATGAATTATCCCTATGGCGAGGAGCTCTGGAGCGACTATGCCGTCCGCATGATCAACCATGCCGCCGACCGCAATGTCGACATCGACGACCTGGTGGCGGGCGTGTTGCCCGACCGTATCCGGGTCGAGGTGGCGGATGCCGACGCAAGCCCGGCCAAAGGGGCTGTCGTGCGGTTCTATCCCGTGCGGTGGTACACCTATACGGTGACCGCCGAGCCGCAGGCCGAGGCCGCGACCGACCGCCGCGGACGCTGTACGGTTCCCGTTGCGCGAATTTTCGAACCCGAGCAGGAGTTCGGCGTGCGCTATTGCAACTGCCTGGTCGAAGCGGAATACGGCGGCGTGAAAGCCTATGGCTGGCTGCCGCTCTACGAGTTGCAGAACGCCCGTTTTGCCGGGCAGCGGGAGCATACGCTCCGGCTGCGGCTCAAACGCGGCTGCGGGCTGGTTCGCGCCGTAGGAATTGACGAATAATTGCTATCTTTAGGGCTCTTAATCACAAAACACCGAACTATGACAGGAAGAACCTTACTGACTTGCATTTTCATGCTGTCCGCAGTTGCCGTATGCGGACAACGCTGGCAGATCGCCCCCGACGGGCGGGGCATCGTGTGGAAGGTCGGCAGCGACATCCCGCACGACGACCACATCGAGATGAGCGGCGAGCGAATGGCCTTCGTGCTCCGCTGGGGCGTTGACTCGCGCGGGGCGTTCCGCCAGGAGCGTTCGCTCGTCTTCCCCCTGCTGCGCACCCTGCCCAACAACACCCACGCCAGCCTGATGTACCGCATGGCCGCGGACATCCCTTCGCTGCTGGGCGTGGACGGCCTGGCCTTGCAGGACGAACGGGTCGGGCAGGTGGCCATCGACGGTGCGCTGGAGGTGCGGAGCCGCTGGGGCGTCGGTAAGATGAACGTCGGTTCGGCGCGGGACATGAAACCCGAGCCCGTCGTGGAGATGACGCGTACGATCTTCCCTTCGCGCACGCTGCCGCTCATGTGCGAGCGCTACACGCTGCGTAACGTCGGGGCGAAGCCGCTGACGGTTTCCGTACCCGAATTCTCGCAGGTCGTGACGACCGATCCGGCCAAGGGCCTCACGGGCAGCTATGTCGTGCGGGGCGACATCGCGGGCAGCGGCACCTTTACGCTTGCCGCGGGGGACTCGCTCGCGTTCGACGCCGTGTTCCAGGCCTACCCGGGCGGCGGAGAGCCCCTGCACCCCGACGTGGCGGCCGAGTTGGCCGCCCGGATGGCGTTCGTCAGGGAGTGCATCGACGCGAACCTCGTGCTCGAAACCCCCGACCCGGTGATCGACACCCAATTCCGCTATGCCAAGCTGCGGGCTGCCGAGAGCATCGTTGCGACCAAGGGCGGCTACATGCACGCCCCCGGCGGCGAATCCTACTATGCGGCCATCTGGGCCAACGACCAGGCCGAATACGTCAACCCCTTCTTCCCCTTCCTGGGCTACGGGGTGGGCAATGCCTCGGCGCTCAACTCGTTCCGCCATTTCGCCCGCTTCATGAACCCCGCATACGAACCGCTGCCCAGCTCGGTCATCGCCGAGGGCGACGACATCTGGAACGGCGCGGGCGACCGCGGCGACGCCGCGATGATCGCCTGCGGGGCGGCACGCTACGCCCTTGCGCGCGGTGACCGTGCCGAGGCCGCCGAGCTGTGGCCGCTCGTCGAGTGGTGCCTCGAATACTGCCGCCGCCAGCTTACGCCCGACGGCGTCGTGGCTTCCGACACCGACGAACTGGAGGGGCGTTTCCCCACCGGCGATGCCAACCTCTGCACCTCGACGCTCTATTACGATGCACTGCTGTCGGCCGTGTCGCTCGGCCGCGAGCTGGGTGTGGAATCCGCCCAGACCGCCCGCTATGCCGCACAGGCCAGGGCGCTCGCCCGAGCTATCGACGCGCACTTCGGCGGTGAGGTCGGCGGGTACGACACCTACCGCTACTATGCGGGCAATACGCTGCTGCGCTCGTGGATCTGCATGCCGCTGATCGTGGGGCTGAAGGAGCGCAGCGAAGGCACCGTCCGGGCGTTGCTCGGCCCCGAGCTGATGACCGACGACGGCCTGCTGACCCAGCAGGGCAGCTCGACGTTCTGGGATCGCTCGACGCTCTACGCCCTGCGCGGGATCTACAACGTGGGGCAGGCCGACCGCGCGACCGAACTGCTGCACCGCTATTCGCAGCGGCGCCTGCTGGGCGACCATGTGCCTTATCCCATCGAGGCGTGGCCCGAAGGCTCGCAGCGCCACCTTTCGGCCGAGAGTGGGCTCTACTGCCGCATCATCACCGAGGGTCTGTTCGGCATCCGCCCCACGGGGCTGCGGTCGTTCGACCTCACGCCTTCCATGCCCGCTGCCTGGAAGAGCATGTCCCTGCGCCATATCCGGGCGTTCGGCTCCGATTTCGACATCACGGTCGCGCGCGTGGCGGACGGCAGGCTCCGCATTACGGTGGCCCGGCCCGGCGCAAAACCGAAAATATACCGCGCGGCACCCGGCGCGACGATACGGGTGAAACTAACCGATTAACAATCCGATTTACCTATGAACCTTTTCCGCTGCTTCGCCATTTCGTTTGCATTGTCCTTCGCGGCCGCCTGCTCGTCCGGCCCCGGGACTGATTTCAAAGTCGCCTCGCCCGACGGGACGCTCTGCGTCGGGATCCGTGCGGCCGACTCGCTGACCTATACCGTGACCCGCCACGGTACGCCCGTGCTGCAGCCTTCGGCCATCGGGCTGCACTTCGCCGACGGTACGGTGCTGGGACGCGGTGCGAAGGTGACCGATGCGCGGCGCGAAACGGTGGAACGGGTCGTCGAGGCCCCCTTCTACCGGCAGGCACGCTTCACGGAGCATTACAACCAGCTGCGGCTTACCTTCGAAGGCGGTTATGCCGTGACTTTCCGGGTCTTCGACCAGGGTTGCGCCTACCGTATCGAAACGCATCTGCCGGGCGAACGAACCGTGGCCGGTGAAGTGGCCGAGTTCAATTTCGCGGGCGACCCCGGGGTGTTCGCCGCCTATTCCGACGGCCTGTGCAACGCCTACCAGAGCCAGTATGAGAAGTGCCGCCTGAACGCGCTGGGGACGGAAAAACCCGTCCTGCTGCCGCTGGCCGCCGACTGCGGCGCCGCCGGCCGCGTGTTGGTCTGCGAAGCCGATCTGGAAGCCTATCCCGGCATGTTCCTGACGCCCTCGGCGGGCGGCCTGCGGGGGCTGTTTGCCGCCGTGCCCGACAGTTGCTACCTTCACGAGCGCCGCTGCCAGGAGAAGGTCGCCACGCGCCACGACTATATCGCCCGCGTCGAGGGCACGCGGACATATCCGTGGCGTATCCTCGCCGTGGCCGACGAAGACCGCGAACTCCCGACCAACGACTTGGTCTATGCCCTCGCCGCAGAGAACCGTATCGGCGACTGCTCGTGGGTGAAGCCCGGCAAGGTGGCCTGGGAGTGGTGGAACGACTGGGGGCTGACGGGCGTGGACTTCGAGCCGGGTATCAACACGCGAACCTATAAGGCCTATATCGACTTCGCGGCCGACTACGGGCTCGAATACGTCGTGTTGGACGAAGGGTGGTCGGATCCGAAGGCCGGCGACGTGATGTCCGTGGTCGAGCAGATCGACCTGCCCGAACTGGTGCGTTATGCCGACGCCAAAGGTGTCGGGCTGATGCTGTGGGTCGTGGGCAACGTGCTCGACGCCAAGCTCGAAGAGGCGTGCAGCTACTATGCCGGATTAGGTATCCGCGGCTTCAAGGTCGACTTTATCGACCGCGACGACCAGAAGGCCGTCGAGCTGGTCTACCGCCTTGCCCGGGTCGCCGCCGCGCACCGCCTGGTGCTCGATATCCACGGCGTTTACAAACCCACGGGTCAGAACCGCACCTATCCCAATATCATCAATTTCGAAAGCGTCTTCGGGCTGGAGGAACTCAAGTGGAGCAATCCCGACATGCCGCTCTACGACGTGACCTTCCCCTTCATCCGCATGGTGCAGGGCCCGGTGGACTACACCCCCGGCGCCTACCGCAATGCCACACGCGAAGGCTTCCGGATAGACTACCGCAACCCGATGAGCCAGGGCACGCGGGCGCACCAGGTGGCGGCTTACGTGGTTTTCGACGCACCGCTGGTGATGCTCTGTGACTCCCCGACGCGCTACATGGCCGACGAGGCCTGCACGCGCTTCATCGCTTCGCTGCCCGTCGTGTTCGATACGACGCGGGTGCTCGCGGGCGAGATCGGCGAATATATCGTCACGGCACGCAAACGGCAGGATTGCTGGTATGTGGGCGGGCTTACCGGCTGGACGCCGCGCACGCTCGATGTCGACCTGTCGCTGCTCGACCCCGGGCGGGAGTATACGGCCACGCTGCTCGCCGACGACGGCCGCTCGGCTGCGGAGCCCGCCCGCTATGTGCTCTCCACGCAACGGGTGACCTCCGCGACACGGCTGCAAATACCCGTGGCGCCCGGCGGCGGCTTCGCGCTGAAGATCGAACCGGCTGATAACAAATAACCCTATCCGAAAAATACGACCCTTATGAACCGAACCCTGAGAAAATGCTGCGCCGCCCTGCTGGCCATCCTGGCCGTATATGCGGCACCTGCGGCGGAAAAAACCGTCTACCTGAAAGATTTCCTTGCGCCCGGCGCTGCCGGGACGGATGCCGTGCCCGCCGTGCGGGCCGCGCTGGAACACTGTGCCGAGGTCGGCGCCTCGCGGCTCGTGCTGCCCGGCGGCCAGCTCCGCATGCGCCCCGACCGGGCGGTCGAAAAGTACCAGTTCATCAGCAACAACGACGAGAGCCTCAAGCGCATCGCGTTCGACCTGGTGGGTATGCGCGACTTCGAGATCGACGGCAACGGCACCGAACTGCTCTTCACGGGCTTCATCTCGCCGTTCAGCCTCGAAGACTGTGAGAACATTACGGTGCGCGACCTGACGATCGACTTCACCCGTACGTTCAATTCCGAGGGCACCGTTGTGGCGAAGGGCGACGGTTGGCTGGAAATCGAGTTCCCCGAAGATTACCTCTGCGACATCGTCAACGGCTGCCTGCGTTTCCGCGATGCCGAGGGTACGGTGTACCCCTTCTCCAACCTGCTGGAGTTCGACGCCGTGCGGCGCGAACCGGCGTTCCGTGCCACGGACTACTGGCTGTCGAACCGGACGATCCCGGCCGAAAAATGCGCCAACGGCAACATCCGCATTCTGCGCAAAGACCTGACCGCCACGGTCGGCAACGTGATGGTATTCGGCGCGGCTGCGCGTTACAACCCCGGTTTCACGCTCGCCGACTGCCGGGGCGTTGCCATCCGCGACGTCAACCTCTACCACTGCGGCGGCATGGGTGTGATCGCGCAGCGCAGCCGCGACATCGAGCTTCGCAAGCTGGTGATCGTCCCCTCGCCCGGCAAGGGACGCATGATCAGCATTACGGCCGACGCCACGCACTACGTCAACTGCGGCGGCTACATCCGCATGATCGACTGCACGTTCGAGAACCAGAAAGACGACGCGACGAATATCCACGGGCTGTACATGGCCGTCGAAAAGGTCGGGGGCCCCGACAAACTGCTGCTCCGCTGGCGCAACTCGGGGCAGTACGGCGTGGATTTCATCGTGCCGGGGATGCCCCTCGAACTGGTCGACAACAACAACGTGGAGACCTATGCCCGCCGGACGGTGAAGTCCGTCAGGCGCCTCAACAAGGTTTACACCGAAGTCACCTTCACCGAGCCGCTCCCCGACGGGGTCGAGCCCATGCATGTCGTGGCGGCCGACGACGAATATCCCGAGGTGCTCATCAAGGGCTGCCGCATGCGCGGCAACCGGGCGCGCGGACTGCTGCTGGGCTCGCGCAACCGCATGGTCATCGAGGATAACTACTTCCACATCGCCGGGGCGGCCATCCTGATCGAAGGCGACGCCAACTACTGGTACGAGCAGTCGGGCGTGCGCGACGTGGTGATCCGCCGCAACCTCTTCGAGAACGGCAACTACGGCAGTCCCGGTTGGGGCTCGGCATGTATTGCCGTGGGCAGCGGCATCCCCGACCGCGAGACCAGCCGCTACCACCGCAACATCCGGGTCGAGGGCAACACCTTCCGCGTGTTCGACCCGCGTATCGTCAACCTCTACTGTGTCGACGGGTTCGTGTTCACGCGCGACAACGTCATCGAATACACCGACGATTATCCCTATGTACTCGACGAAAAGCGCAATTTCATCACGCGGAATTGCGACCGCGTGGTCGTCGATAAGAAACAGACCGATAAAAAATAAACGACTTTTTCCGATGAAACGGCTCTTTTCCGTCGTGCTGGCGCTATTGCTGGCCGTGCAGCTCCCGGCGCGGGTGAAACTCCCCGCCGTGCTGGGGAGCAATATGGTGTTGCAACGCAATGCCGAAGTGAATTTCTGGGGCGAAGCATCGCCACGCAGCCGGGTACGGGTCACTGCCTCGTGGGACGGCCGCACGCATGAAACCCGGGCCGATGCCTCGGGCCGCTGGGCGCTGAAGCTCCCCACGGGCGAAGCCGGAGGCCCCTATACCGTGACCCTCAGCGACGGCGAACCGCTCGTGCTCGACAATGTCCTCGTGGGCGAGGTGTGGGTCTGCTCGGGACAGTCCAACATGGAGATGCCCGTGAGCGGATTCATGTTCCAACCCGTCGAAGGGGCGGTCGATGCCATCGCCGATGCGGGCATGTACCCCGGCATTCGGATGTTCACCGTCCCCAGGGTCTCGTCCAAGACGCCCCTGGACGATTGCGATGCGGCCTGGCAGACCGCGACGCCCGCCTCCGTCGGCCAGTTCAGCGCCGTGGGCTATTTTTTCGGGCGTATGCTCTACAAGGCGCTGGGCATTCCGGTCGGGCTCATCACCTCCAACTGGGGCGGTTCGACCATCGAGGCGTGGATGACCGTCGACGCCATCGACGCGACGCCGGGCATCGACCACGCCGTTGCCAAGTCGGGAACCTACGACAACAGCATTCCCCAGCGGCTCTACAACGGAATGATCCTGCCCGTCTGCCGCTATACGGCCAAAGGGTTCATCTGGTACCAGGGCGAGTCGAACCGCAAGAACTGGTACGATTACAAGGCGTTGCAGGTCTCGCTCGTCAAACTCTGGCGGGAAACCTGGGGCGACGGGAAGATGCCGTTCTACTATACGCAGCTGGCGCCTTACCGCTACGAGGGCGACACACTGCGTTCGCTGCCGCTGGTGATCGAGGCGCAGTACCGGGCGCTGGCCGAAATCCCGCACTCGGGGATCGCTGCCACGACCGACTTGGGCAACCCGACCTGCATCCATCCGGCGCGCAAGCGCGAAGTGGGGGAGCGGCTGGCGTTCCTCGCCCTGGCGAACGATTACGGGGTGACGGGGCTGCCCGCCCCGGCGCCGGTATACAAGTCGATGGAGCGCGACGGCAATAAACTGGTGCTGACTTTCGACAACCTGCCCGTCCGGGCCCAAAACGGCGTCGACAGCTTCGTGGCCTTCGGCCCTGAAGGTTATTGCCGTCCGGGCGGCTTCGAGATTGCGGGCGAAGACCGGGTTTTCCACCCTGCCGTTGCGAATTTCAAATATTGGGACAACCGGATCGAAGTGAGCTCCGACCGGGTGCCCGACCCGGTGGCGGTGCGCTACGCCTTCCGCAATTACTGCCCCGAAGCCAATGTCATGACGACGATGGGGCAGCCCCTTGTCCCGTTCCGCACCGACGACTGGCCGCTGGACGACATCGGTCGGATCAGGTAAACATCCGGCGGCCATGCATCCCGAATTCCCCCCCCCTCCCGGCTGATTTCCGGGTACTCCCCGTTGTTTGCGGGGATAGCGCCCCTTATCCTGCGCCTGCATTGCGGACGGCATCGGCCGTCCGCCCGGGGGCGTCATGTCTTCGGGGCGGGGCAGCGGACTGCGGCGCGTAAGGGCGGTGCCCCGACGGATAATGCCTTCCGCTTCGGAGCCGGACGGCGCATTTCTGCTGCCCGAAATAGGTATAATGGCGCCTTGTATTTGTATATATTAAGGAAAGAAAGTATTTTTCCCATCGGATGCTTCCGCCCCGGGAAAGGTTGCGTCGGTTTTGCGGGATGGAATGATAAAGATTATAAAGTTCTCTAAAGGGTCGGCGCTATGGAATTGAGGGTGAAATGTGCGGTATGTGCGGTCGCGATGTGTCTGGTGTTGCGTGCCGGGAGCGGTATGGAGCACAAATTCAGGTATTATACCGACAACAGCGGGTTGTCGTCGAACACCATCCAGTGCCTCTATCAGGATGACAAGGGGTATGTCTGGGTCGGCACGGCCGACGGCCTCGACCGGTTCAACTCCTACGATTTCACCAACTACCGCTCCGATTACCGCCGCCGCAATACGCTCGAAAACAACTGCATTTACAGCCTTTGCGGCGAAGGGTTCCCCAACGGCGACCGCATATGGGTCGGAACCAGCGACGGGGTCTATATCTTCGACTCGAAGGACGAGTCGTTCGTCCACCTGCCCATCCTGGGCAGCGATGGCCGGGAGCGCCGCAACCTGCTGGTCTATTCGCTTGCGGCGGACGTCGCGGGCAACATGTGGATCGGGACGCTCGGCGACGGCCTCTACCGTTACAGCCTCAAGAGCGGCACGTTCGAACACTATAACGCCGCGAAATACCCCGAGGCCTTCTCGTCCGACGTCATCGTGAAGATCCTGCTCGACCACGACAACAACATCTGGGTGGCTTCGGGCGGCGGTTCGCTGCTGAGCCGCTACAACCCCGAGAACAACCGTTTTTCGACCTTCCGGGTCGAGGACACGCTCACGCGCGAGCCGATCTCGCGTATCAGTACCATGTGCCAGGATTCCTTCGGCGACATCTGGATCGCGGGGTATGCCTGCGAGCTCTACAAGTTCGAACTTTCGCGGCTGACGTTCACCTGCAACCGCCCGGAGGACGGCGAGGCGTATGGCCGCGTGCGGAGCATGATCGAATACACCCCGGGGATAATCATGCTCGGGACGGATCACGGCCTGGTGAATTTCAATACCAAGAACCGCAGTTTCGAGCATGTCGACAACGGCACGACCAACCGGAACGGACGGCTCAACGACAAATTCATCCACTCCATCCTCAAGGATCGTGACGGCGGCGTGTGGATCGGAACCTATTTCGGCGGCATCAACTACCTCTCGCCGCTCAGTTCGCTCTTCACGCTCATCGAAGCCGGCGAGGGGTGCGGGCATATCATCAGCAAATTCTGCGAGGATCCCGAGGGGAATATCTGGATCGGCAGCGACGACGGGGGGCTGAGCCTTTACAATCCGCGTACGGGCAGCTATACGCCCGTGGCGGTCGACCCGCGTGACCGGGCGCTCAACATCCATGCGCTCACCATCGACGGCGGATGGCTGTGGGTCGGGACGTATGGCGACGGGCTTTACCGCATCGACCTGCGCACGCGGCAGATGAAGCACTTCACGCAGGCCGGCACGGGACTCGACAATCTCGACGTCTATTCGGTTTTCCGCGATTCGCGGGGGCAGTTGTGGATCGGCACCAAAATGGGCATCTGCCGTTACGACGACGTTTCGCAGACCATCACGTGCGCATTCGGCCTGGGACATAACAGCGACGTGGTGGACATCTGCGAGGATGCCCGCGGGCACCTGTGGTTCGCGTCGCTGGGCAAGGGGTTGATCCGCTACGGGTTCGACGACGGCCGGTTCGCCCTCTGTTCGCACGATTCCGGGGGCGGGCTTTCCGATTTCGTGAGCTGCCTGGCCGTCGAGGGGGACAACCTGTGGATCGGCACCCACGGCTGCGGGCTTTGCCGTTACGACATCGCGGCCGACACGCTCTCCAGGGAGTTCGACATGCTGCCCTACGGCAACTGCGCCGTGTTCCAGATCGTGCAGAACGGCGGCGAACTGTGGCTCACGACCAACCGCGGGCTGCTGAAATACAGCCCCGGGAACGGCCCGCAGTCGATCTACAAGTTCACCTCCGACGACGGACTGCTGGCCAATATCTTCAACGCCAATTCGGGCATCAAGTCCTCGACCGGGCATATCTACATCGGCTGCAACAACGGCATCAACAAGTTCTATCCCTATGATTTCACGCGCCGCGAGAATTCGGCCAAGCTCAGCGTCGTCTTCCCCGATTTCAAGCTCTTCAACCGCAGCGTGCCCGTGGACGGACGACTGTTGTCCAATACCATCGACTGCCAGCGCTCGGTGCGCCTGCGCGGACGGAAGATGTCGTTCAGCCTTGATTTCATTGCGCTCAACTTCTCCTCGCCGCTGAGGACGGTCTACCGTTACCGGCTGGAGAACTTCGACGACAAATGGATCACCACCGGCCTGGACGAAGGGGCCGGGGTGCAGCATGTCTCCTACACCAACCTGCCGCCGAACCGTTACCGCTTCGTCGTGAGCGCCTCGACCGGCGGCGAGCAGTTCGGCGAGGAGGCCGTGGTCGAGATCCTCGTGCTGCCGCCGTGGTGGATGGCTCGCGCCATGGTCGTGGCCTACGGCGTGCTGGCTCTGCTGGCCGTGGCGGGCGGCGGCCTGTGGCTGCGCCGCAGGATTGGCCGCGCGCACCGCGAGCAGATCGCCTCGATCACCCGCAAGAACAAGCTCGACCTGCTCGAAGCCAAGGTCAGCCTCTTCACGGAGGTGGCCAACGAAATACGTACGCCCGTCGCGCTGATTGCCGCGCCCGTCGAAGAGATCGCCAAGCGCGCCGGGGATTTGCCCGGGCTCCGTGACGACGTGGACATCATCCGCAAGAACTGCGAGCGGCTGCGGACGCTGGTCGACCAGATCCTGAACCTGAAAAGCGCGGAGGAGGGCGAGCATGCCGCCTCCTGCGTTCCGGAGCGCGTCGACGTACGGGAAGTATTGCGGACGGTGGTCGCGGCGGTGGGGGATGCCGTCCCGCGGCGGGGTATCGCGGTGCACCTCGGGCTGCCCGGCGAAGCCCTCACGGCCGAGATGTGCTGCGACCACTTCTCGAAGATCGTGGGCCAGATACTCGGTAATGCCTACCAGTTCGCCGAGAGCCGCATCGACGTGACGCTCGAAGGCCCCGGCGGGGAGGTGCCCGGCGATGTGTTCCGGGTGCGTGTCCGCGACGACGGCGCGGGGATAGACCGGGCGGAGAAGGCACGGATATTCGAACCTTTCTATACGTCGGACAAGTGTGTCTCCGGCAGCGGGCTGGGGCTGGGGCTCGCCGTGGCGAAGAGCCTGGCGACCCGGATGGGCGCCGTGCTCGGGGTCGAAAGTGCCGTGGGACAGTGGACGGAGTTTACGGTGACGGTTCCGCTCGGTGCACCCCGTCCCGTCCCCGGGACGGATGGCGATTCCGGAGTGCCTGCCGGGCAGCCGGCCGTGGCGGCCGTGCAGCCCGAGGTGCAGAAGCGGCTGCCCGACATCCTGCTGGCCGAGGATAATGCCGACTTCGCGGACTTTTTCGTGCGGCATCTCTCCGGCAGCTATACGATCCATTGTGCGACGGACGGACGGCAGGCGCTCGACCTGCTCCGAAGCCGGAGCATCGCGGCCGTCGTGAGCGACGTGGCGATGAAAGGGATGGACGGCGTGGCGCTCTGCGCGGCGATCCGCAACGATCCGGCGCTGGATCACCTCCCCGTGGTGCTGGTTTCGGTGGACTCCTCTTCGGCGGCGAAGGTGCGTGCGCTGGAGGCGGGTGCCGACGCCTACCTCGAAAAGCCGTTGTCGGTGGACTACCTCGACTGCCAGATACGGGCGCTTATCGGCATCCGCGGCCGGCTGCGCCTGAAATTCTCGAAGATGCCCTACCTGGTCATGGATGGGGATGCGGCGAGCCCTTCGGGCAACCGTTTCATGGCGCAGGTGAACCAGTATGTCATGGATAACATCTCCAATTCGAATCTTTCGGTCGAGGACATCGCCGCAGCCGTGAATGTCAGCCGTACGCTCTTTTTCTCGCGCATCAAGTCGCTGACGGGCACTACGCCCAACGAGTTCCTGCGCTCCACGCGCCTCAGGGTGGCCGCCGAGCTGCTTTCCAAGTCCAACGACCTGCGCGTCACGGAGATATGCTATATGGTGGGCTTCACTTCGACCTCCTATTTCGCCAAGTGCTTCCATGCGCAGTTCGGGATGCTGCCCACCGAATTCATGGAGAAATACCGCCGGGAATAGGCCGCCTCATCCCGTAGCCGATGCGCAGCAGTACGAGCAGGAGCAGTGTTACGGCCAGTTCGGCCGCCGGTACCGCGAGCCAGATCCCCGCGACGCCCGCCAGCCGCGGCAGCACGAGGAAGCAGAAAGCCATCAGCACGATGCCCCGAAGCACGGTGAGCCCCGTCGCCAGCCGTCCGCGCTCGATGCTCTGGTAGTAGCCGATCGTGACGACGTTGATTCCGAAAAAGGGATACCCGGCGGCGAAGAGCGGCAGGCCGCGCACGGCGATTGCATAGGCCGGGGCGTCGGGCGTCAGGAACAGCCCCACGATCCACGGGCTGAACAGCCACGTGAACCCGAATACCGCCAGCCCGCAGGCGAACGCCGAGCCGAGTGCCATCCTGAACGCATCCCTGCCGCGCCGCATCAACCCTGCGCCGTAGTTGTAGCTGATGATCGGCTGTGCCGACTGGATGATGCCGTTGTAGACCATGAAGATGATCGGGAAGATATAGCAGGCGATGCTGTACGCCGCCACGCCGTCCTTGCCGATGTAGCGGATGAACGTATAGTTGCCCACGATCATCAGGCACGAGATCGCCAGTTCGCTCAGCAGCGCCGGGAACCCGATGTAGGTCATGTAGCCCAGGTTGCGGGCCGTGAGGCGCAGGCTCTTGTAACTGGTTTTGAACTTCACGAAGTGCAGCGTCCGGCTGTGGCGCAGCATGTACCGCAGCATCACGCCCGAGCCTACTATGTAGCCGACTCCCGTTGCGATGGCCGCGCCCGCGAGCCCCCACCCGAATTCGAAGATGAAAAGATAGTCGAGCACGATGTTTATGCAGGCCGCCATGATGTTGCACGCCATGGCGAACCGTGGTGCGCCGTCGAGCCGCACGATAAACATCAGGATGTTGAATACGGCCAGCGGCGTGAGGAAGAGCGTGAACCACACGAGGTATTCGCGCGCGGGAACCATCAGTTCGGGCGGCGTGCCCAACAGCAGCAGCAACGGTTTGTGGCAAAGGATCAGCAGGGCGCTGAGCAGCACGATCAGCAGTGCCGGTACGAAGAGCGACTGCGTGATGTTGATCTGGGCCACGCGGCGTTTGCCCTGCGCCAGGTTCACCGATGCCACCACCGAGCCGCCCATGCCGAACATCAGCCCGAGCCCCGTGCCGAGCGTGAAGAGCGGGGCGGTGAGGTTGACTGCCGCCAGTGCGTCGCTGCCGATGCCCCGGCCTACGAATATCCCGTCGGTGATGACGAACACCGCCGAGAAGACCATCCCCATGACCGTGGGAAAAAGAAAGCGGCGGAAGAGTTTGCCGACTGCCGTGCCTTTGTAATCGATACTGTCGCGTAACATAATTGCACCTCTTTTTATTGAGGTGGTGCAAAAGTAAGGCATTCTGCGCCGGGAAAAGTTAACTTATGGTAATTTCCGTATTATTTGACCCCGGCGCGGATGCGGCTCAGGCTTTGGGGCGTGAGGAAGAGGTAGGCCGCAAGGTCTTTCAGGGCGATGCGCTGCAGCAGCTGGGGATATTCGCGCAGCATGCGGCCGTACTGTTCGCGTTTGCCGCGCCAGGCATAGTCGGCGAAATAGTCCTCGTGGCGGCGCAACTGCTCCTCGGCCATGCGCCGTCCCCAGTCGGCCAGTTCGGCGTTCCCGGCGAAAAGCTCGTCCATGCGGGCGCGGGGGATGCGTACCAGCGTCGCGGGCTCCATTGTTTCGATCGTCTGGCGCGATAAGCCGCCGGGCTGTGTGCCGAGCGTCGAGGTAGCCGGGTCGCCCTCGAACGAGAAGGAGAAGATGACGCACTTGTCCTCGCGCATGACATACGTGCGCACCGAACCTTCGGCCACGAAGCAGACGTCCGCATCGCGCTGCCCCTCCTCGATGATGACCTCCTTGCGGGCGTGTCGCGTCAGCGTGGCGGAGTGCATGAGCAGACCCGTGCCCTCGTCCGAGAGCGCGTAGCGTTCGGTCAGTATCCGTGCGAAATCCATGCGGCAAAGGTACGCTTTTTTCGGCAATTGCGAAAATGCCGCCTGTTCAGTCGCTGGCGGAAGATTTTTTTGCCGGTTTGTCATGTCTGAATTACAGGGTTTGTGACAATTTATGACATTTTTTCATTTCCATGCGGCTGGCACAGGATTTGACCTTTTACGGGTGAAACCGCTCCGGAAGGGGCAGCGAAAGAAAACAAAGTTAAACCAAAATAAAACAAGGAGGACAAGATTATGACACCTGCAAGAACGAATCAGAACTGGCTGCCGAGCATTTTCAACGAATTTCTGGATAACAACTGGCTCGCCGAGCGCCGCAACGCCACGGCTCCTGCCGTCAACATCATCGAAGACGAAGACCAGTACAAAGTGGAGGTCGCCGCTCCGGGCATGACCCGTGAGGATTTCAAAGTCCACATCAACGAGGACAACGAGCTGATCATCTCCCTGGAGAAGAAATCCGAGGAGAAGGAGGAAGACAAGAAACGCAAGGGTACCTACCTGCGCCGCGAATTTTCCTATACGCAGTTCCAGCAGAGCCTGCTGTTGCCCGACAACATCGAGCGCGAGAAAATTTCGGCCAAGGTCGAAAACGGCGTGATGACCATTGACATCCCCAAGAAGAAGGTCGAGGAACTCGCCGCCGCCACGCGCCAGATCGAAGTGAAATAGAGGCATGCGTAGCCCAGGTGAAATACTCCTGGGAGCAGAAACCCCGGATACGAATTCGTATCCGGGGTGTTTTTTCTGTCAGCCCGTATCTGTGGACAGACAGGGATCAGGCTGTTTTCAGAATGCCAGTATGCACCGGATCAAGTTGCTGTCATTGCCCTTATTGCTGCTGGCCACAATGCCGGACTTGAAATTTATGATTTTTGCCGTACGTCCGTCTTCTTCCGAAGCCGTCCAGTAGGTAATGTTGCTTAATTGGCTTGCAGACCCGATTGTCGCCAATCTTTCGTTGATCGCGAGGCTGTTGGCTGTGTCGGGTTCGTCCTCGTACCCGAGATCGTCGATATTCCCGTCGAAGACTCCCGTGCAAAGTAATGAGAGTTCTTTTACCGAGGGGGCGTACCAGTCGCTTGAATTTTCGGGCGCTTTGGTCTTGTCGCGATATTCCTGGACATAGGTTACGATTTCGACCTCCCACCATTCGTTGGCTTCGTCCGCATTGAATGCCTCGATGGCCTTGGTATTGTTATATCCCAGCATTTTATTGAGGTTGTCGTCCATTTTATAACCGGCGAGCAGGGAGGTATAGCCTGTGAGGTTGTTTCCGAGCCATGCGCTGACCGTCGCATCGTAATCGGAGTAATATGCCTGCCACGGACTGTCGGTTTCGTGCAGGGCTACAACCAATCCATGAGTACATCCGGGATGTTCCTGTCTCAGGATCGCATCGTCTTTCGTGGGATCGCCGACCCAGAATATAATTCCGATCGGGTCTTTCCCCGTTTCCAGGGCGGAGGAATAAGAGCCGTCGGAGTAGTAGTAATCGCCGATAGCAGGTGTGGAGGGACGGGCGGTTACCGTTATTTCGCACGTTGCCGTTTTTTCACCCGCTTTTGCTGTAATGACGGTTTTCCCCGCAGCAACGGCTGAAACCGTACCGTCGTTTACTGTGGCGACATCTGTTTTAGAGGAAGTCCAGGTGATGATTTTATCGTCCGTATTGTCCGGAAGCACGGTCGCTTTCAGGGTTACGGCTTCTCCGACCTGCATTTCATGGGTTTCCTTGTCCAACGTAACCGACTCTACGGGAATTCCCGTTACTGTTATCAGGCAGGTCGCCGATTTTTGACCGGCTTCGGCTGTGACGGTGGCTTTGCCGATGGCGATGGCTGTTACCTTACCCGTATTGTCTACCGAAACGCAGGTAATGTCCGACGAACTCCATGTTACTGTTTTATCCTCGGCATTTTCCGGTTTTACCGTTGCGGTAAGCGTTTCGGACTCGCCTTTATGCAGGCTGAGAGAGGACGTGTTCAAGGTTACGCCCGTAACGGCTACCGGATTTTTGGGATCATCGTTGTCCGAACAACCGACCAAAGTAATGGCTGACGTGATGGCCAGCATGAATAGTGTGGTTAATTTCATAATAGGATTGAATTTAAAAGTGACGATAGCAAAAATACGAAAAAAAGCTTAGCGGCACATGTAATGCGTCTATTTATTTCTATTGTAGAGCTAAATATGTTATTGCGGCCGGGATTTGGAAGTTCGATAATTTATTTTGTTTGATTTATATGACGTTGGTTATTAGCCATGTTACATCCGTTTTATAGCCCAAATGGCCCGGGGGAGGACAATTTTCGCGTAAATCCGCTATCTTTGGGGTGCATACGCGACAGCAGACTAAACCAACGTACATGAAAGTAGGATTGTTCATACCCTGTTATATCAACGCCGTCTACCCCGGGGTGGGGCGTGCGTCGTACGAATTGCTCGGGCGGCTGGGCTGCGAGGTGGATTATCCCCTCGGACAGACCTGCTGCGGGCAGCCGATGGCCAATGCCGGGTTCGAGAAGGACGCCCGGGCGCTGGCAGAACACATGGATGCGCTTTTTGCGCAGTACGACTACGTGGTCGGGCCTTCGGCCAGCTGCGTGGTTTTCGTGCGCGAGGGCTATCCGCGGTTGTTGGACAATTACCGCGAGCATGCCTGCGTCGATTCGCGTATCTGGGAGATCTGCGAGTTCATCCACGACGTGGTGAAGCCCGCGAAGCTGGATGCACGTTTCCCGCACCGGGTGAGCGTGCACAACTCCTGCCACGGGGTGCGCAAAATGGGGCTGTCATCGCCCAGCGAGCTGAACGTGCCCTATATGTCGAAGCTGCGCGACCTGCTCTCGCTGGTCGGGGACATCGACATCGCCGAGCCGTCGCGCCGCGACGAATGCTGTGGTTTCGGCGGCATGTTCTCCGTCGAGGAGAATGCCGTGTCGGTCTGCATGGGGCGCGACAAGGTGCGCGACCACATGGCTACGGGTGCCGAATACATTACGGGCGCCGACTCTTCGTGCCTGATGCACATGCAGGGGGTTATCGACCACGACAAACTCCCGATCCGCACCATCCATGCCGTTGAAATCCTCAATTCGAAGTTATGAGTACCCACTCCAAAGCCGCCGCGAAATTCATCGCCGACGCCGAACGCACGGCGTGGCACGACAAGGCGCTTTACGCCGTACGCGAAAAGCGCGACAAGATGGCACGCACGGTGCCCGAATGGGAAGACCTGCGGCGCATGTCGTCCGAGATCAAGCGCCATACGCTGAGCCATCTGGGGTATTACCTCGAAGAGTTCGAACGCAACGCCACGGCCAACGGCATGGCGGTGCACTGGGCCGCCGATGCCGACGAGATGAACGCCACGGTGTGGCGCCTGGTGCAGGAGCACGGCGGGCGGAACCTCATCAAGAGCAAGTCGATGCTCTCCGAGGAGTGCGGGCTTACGCCCTACCTGCGCGAGCGGGGCGTCGATGCCGTCGAGAGCGACCTGGGCGAGCGGATCATGCAGTTGCTGGAGCTGCCGCCCAGCCACATCGTGCTGCCCGCCATCGGCGTACGCCGTGAGGAGGTCGGCGAGCTTTTCGAACGCGAGTTCGGCACCGAGCACGGCAACAGCGATCCCACCTACCTGACGCACGAGGCTCGCCGCCAGTTGCGGCCCAAATTCCTCGGTGCCGACATCGCCATGACGGGCGTCAACTTCGCCGTGGCTTCCACGGGGACGCTGGCCGTCTGTACCAACGAGGGGAATGCCGACATGGGAACGTCGTTCCCCGACCTGCATATCGCCATCATGGGGTTGGAGAAGGTCATCCCCGACATGCGGGCGCTGGCGGTCTTCACGCGCCTCTTGGCGCGTTCGGGGACGGGGCAGCCCGTCACCTCCTACACGTCGCTCTACCGCAAGCCTGCACCGGGCAAACGGATACACGTCGTGATCGTGGACAACGGCCGCTCGGAGTGGCTGGCCGATGCCGCGCACCGCAACATGCTCAAATGCCTGCGTTGCGGCGCCTGTATGAATACCTGCCCCGTCTACCGGCGCTCGGGCGGCTATTCCTACTCCTATTTCATCCCCGGGCCGCTGGGCATCAACCTGTCGATGCTGCGTTCGCCGAAGCTCCACCACGGCAATGTCTCGGCCTGCTCGCTGTGCTACTCCTGCTCGGACGTATGCCCGGCGATGATCGACCTCGGGGAACAGATTTACGCATGGCGGCAGGAGTTGGCGCCCATGCATCTGGCCGACCCGGTAAAGAAACTGACGGTCAAAGGCATGGACTTCATCATGGGAGGGCGACGACGATTCTACGGCGGCATCGCGCTGGCCCGCGTCGCGGAACATCTCCCGCACGCCGTGCTCAACAACCGGTTCAATCCGTGGAGCGCCCCGGGCCGCGACATGCCGCCGTTCGCCCCCAAGACGTTCAATGCCCTGTGGAAGCGGGGCGAGGTAAAATCCGGAAAAACGAGTAAAGATGAATAACAGCAAGGAAAACATACTGAAACGGATCGCCGCGGCGGGAATGCCCGAATACGCATACCCCGACTTCGGCTACGAACCCCAGCATTTCGACGACCCTGCGGCGATGTTCGCCCAGCGGCTCCGGGCGGCCGGGGGCGAGGCCGTATGGCTGGACGGGGCAACGACGCTCGATGAGGTCGTACGCCGCTGCTACCCCGATGCGAAGAGTGTCGCTTCGGCACTGCCCGAAGTGACGCTCGCCACGGTGAATCCCAACCGGGTCGAAGACCCGCGCGAGTTGGTCGACATAGATCTGGGGGTCGTTTCGGGGGCGTTCGGCGTCGCCGAGAACGGTGCCGTGTGGATCCCGCAGGACATCCGCCACAAGGCGCTCTATTTCGGCGCCACGGCACTGATGGTCGTCATCCCGCGCGATGCGCTGGTCGATACGATGCACGAAGCCGTCGTGCGCCCCGAAGTCGGGGACTTCGCCTACGGGTGTTTCATGTCGGGCCCTTCGAAGACTGCCGACATCGAACAGGCGCTGGTGTTCGGCGCCCACGGGCCGATGTCCGTCACCGTCGTGCTGCGCTGACCGCCTGCCCCGGGAGCGGGGAGTACGCCGTGTGCCATGTGCCGGTCGGGATTTCCCGTACCTTTTTCTGCCGCGGCAGCCGGCCTTTTCGCGGGCTTGTTTTTCCGGTGCGGATTTTTTACCTTTGCCGTATGACGACCGAACTTTGCGCCTACAGCGTCGAGGCGTGCGAGGCTGCCCGCCGTGCGGGTGTCACGCGCGTGGAATTGTGTGCCTCCCCTTACGAGGGCGGCACGACCCCTTCGGCTGCCGCCATCCGTATGGCGCGCCGTATCGGAGGGTTGCAGCTCAGCGTGATGGTGCGTCCCCGCGGCGGGGATTTCCTCTATTCCGATACCGAATTCCGCCAAATGCTCGAAGAGGTGCGCTTCGCCCGCGAATGTGGCGCCGACGGCGTGGTCTTCGGCGTGCTCACCCCCGACGGGCGGGTCGACGTGCAGCGTACGGCTGCCCTGGTCGCCGAGGCGGGGCCGATGCAGACCACCTTCCACCGGGCGTTCGACATGGCGTGCGACCTGGAGGAGGCGCTCGAAGCGGCGGTGGCTGCCGGATGCCGCCGGATCCTGACCTCGGGGGGCCGCAATACGGCCGTCGAAGGCATCGACACGCTGCGGGCGTTGGTGGCGCAGGCCGCCGGGCGCATCGAACTGATGGCCGGCAGCGGCGTCAACCCCTCGAATGTGCGGCAGCTGGCGGCCACGGGCGTCGATGCCGTGCATTTCAGCGCTCGCAGCGTGCGTCCGGGCGGCATGGTTTTCCGCAACCCGCATGTTTCGATGGGCGACTGCGGCGATGTTTCCGAATACGATCTTCTTTGTGCCGACGAACGGCTCATCCGACAAATACTTACCCTGCTCGAACCATGAAACGCATCATCTTCCTTTTGCTGGGGGCGTGTCTCTGTGCCTGCGGCCGTTACGGCTGCGGTGTCCCCGCCGGATACGAACCGCTGCTGGATGCCGCGCTGGCCGGCTGCCCGCGCGCCGACAGCCTGCGGCAATTGCTGCGGCAAACTCCGCGCGAGCAGCGCGAAGGGATGGCCTTTCTGATCGCTCACATGCCCCGGGGCGACCGCGACACGATGCGCCTCGACCTGCTGCGCGAGAATGTGGAATATGCCTACCGTGCCCGCCGCGAATACCCGTGGACACGTGCGCTGCCCGATTCCGTCTTCCTGAACGAGGTGCTGCCCTATGCCGCCGTGGACGAGGTGCGCGACAGCTGGCGGGCGGATTTCTACCCGCGCTTCGCCCGGCGCGTGGCGCTTTGCCGCGACATCCGCGCGGCGATCGACTCCGTGAACCGGAATATCGCGGCCGACGTCGGGGTGGAGTACAACACCGCCCGCGAAAAGACCAACCAGAGCCCTGCCGAGTCGATGCGGCAGCATATGGCCTCCTGTACGGGGCTTTCGGTGCTGCTGGTCGACGCCCTGCGCGCGGCGGGAATCCCGGCGCGTTTCGCCGGGACTCCCGCGTGGCACGACGACCGCGGCAACCACAGCTGGGTCGAGGTATGGATCGGCGGCCGCTGGTATTTCACGGAATATTACCCCTCGGGGCTCGACCATGCCTGGTTCCTTTCGGATGCCGGGCGGGCGCTCGACGACCGTACGCACGGCATCTTCGCCGTGTCGTTCCGGCCGACCGGCGACTGGTTTCCGATGGTGTGGAGCGAGGACTCGCGTGAGGTGCACGGGGTCGATGTCTCGCAGCGTTACCGCGACCTCTATGCATCCTACGAACAGGCCCTCGTGGCGCAGGGAAGGCATACGACGGTGACTTTCGTGATGTACGACAGTGCGGCGCACGAAGGGCGCTCGGACGCCCGCGTGGCGGCCAATGTCGATGTCTTCTGCGGTGCCGAGCAAATGGGCGGAGGCCGCACGGCCGGGCCGAGGCAGGACATGAACGATGCGTTGAGGTTCCTGCTGGAAAAAGGCAAGTCCTATACGTTCCGCTACGAGAACGCCCGCGGCGAAACGACGGAGGTCACGGCCGAGGTGGGCGATGCCCCGCTGACCGTTACGGGATACATGCGATAGCGCCGTTAGCTGCGTCCTCTTCATCCGGGAATCCCACTCTTTCCCGCTTCCCCGCCGATGGTGCGGGACGGGCTGTCGGCCTGCTCCCCAAAAATGGAAATCACCCCTGCCGGAGATAACTCGGGTGGGGGTGAAATCGTAAGAACCGGGCTTGTCGGACAGCACTTTCCGTCAGGGCTGCTTTTCCGTATCCGTGCCGGACACTTCGGCCCGGAAGCCGATGTCGATCCGGTCGGTCAGCAGGCTCGGAATCGGTACGAGCCCTGTGTGCGGGGCGTGTCCGAGTTCCATATGCAGGATGGGGTAGGGCCGGCCCGACGGGTCGGTCGCGTCGCGCCCGGCGGTGCGGAATCCCATCCGTTCGTAGAAACCCGCGGCCTGCGGGTTCTGCTCGTTGACGTCGACCCGCCGCACGCCGCAGTGCCGTGTGACGTGGTTCACGAGTTGCCGGCCGAATCCCTTGCCCCGCGCCCCGGGGGCGACGAACAGCATTTCGAGCATATCGCCGGCGACGCCTGCGAAGGCGGTGAACCCGCCGAACTCGTTTGCCCGGCTGTCGCGTCCGGTTTCGCCCGTTGGGCTTGCCGCGGTCGATCCCCTGTTCCCGTCCGCCCCGTCCGCCCCGTCTGTCCCGCCAGACCCGCAGGCCCGGTCTGTCCTGTCGTCGGTGTCCCGTATGACATACAGGTCTACGGCCGCAAGTGCTTCGTTGCGAACCATCTGCCGGAAGAAGGGGATGTCCTCCTCGCTGAGGAAATCGTGCGTCGCCCGCACGGAGGCCTCCCAGAGGGCGGTCAGTGCGTCCAGTTCTGCGGGCGAAGGTTGCGTGAGGTGTTCGATCATGCTGCCGTACGGGTTATAATAAGGTTACGGGTGGTTTCCGCCGCGTGAAGTTCCGGGCGAGGGCTGCTGCAAAAGGCGTGCGGAATGTGCGGGCACCGAAGGCGCACCCTTTCACGCAGGCGCAGCAGCGGATGCAGCGTGCCGGGTCGGTGTGCAGCTCGTCGCCGCGTGCGATGGCCTGCGTGGGGCACAGTGCGACGCAGCGGCCGCATTGCGTGCAGCGTGCGGCATCTCCCTCGGGTAGCAGGACGACGGGGTTGCGTTTCTGCCGGCGGCGGTAGCCCAGTACGAACCGGATGAAGCGCAGCTTCGGGAGGAGCGGTGTACGCGGTTCGCGCAGCTTCGCGGGGTCGATGGGGACAAGGGCGCCCGTTGCGGGGGCCTTGGCTGCATCTATGCTGCCGGTTTGGGTTGCCCGGGTGGTTGCTGCGGTGTCGGATGCCGTTTCCGGGTTCCTGCCGGGGGAAGACCCTGTTTTCGCTAATTTTTCGCGCACCTGAGCCCCGAATGCCGTGGCGGCAGTCAGATCCCGTGCGTCGGGGCGTCCCTGTGCGATCGGGGTTTCGGGCGTGCTGTACGAATGCTCGCCGACGAATGCCCCTGCCGCTACGGGCACGAATCCCCGTCCCGCGACGAACGAGGCGAGTTCTGCGACGGCCGTGCCGAACGAGCGGTTGCCGTAGACGGCCAGAACGACGGCTGGGGTGCCTTCGCCGCGGATCTCCCGCAGGCGTTCCAGGGCTACGGGCGCCACGTGCCCTCCGTAAACCGGCACGGCGAATATGGCGACGGCTTCGCCCGGCAGCGGGGCGGGGTACCCGGCGGGATGGGTCAGGTCGATGGCCGTGACTGTCGGTTCCCCGTGCATGCTTTTCGTTTCGCCCCTGTTCCCGGCGGCAGGCTCCGGTGCCGCCGCTGCGGGGCCCGCTCCCGGGACTTGCCCGGAAGAGGGAGCCTGCGCTGCGTCCGCGTTGTGTCCGGCGGACTCTTCTGTGGCTGTCCCTTCCGTTTCTGTCATCCCCTGCGCCACGGCCGCGGCGATTTTCCGCGATGTCCCGGTAGGCGAGAAAAAGAGGGTGTAAATGCTTGTCGTTTTCATGTTCCCGGCAGATTTTTTTTCGATGTAAAGATAGCGTTTTTCCGGTTGAATTTTTATATTTGCCATGAAACCTGTAAAATTGAGAAGAGATGACTACGAAGATTTTTGCATGTGCGGCGCTGCTGCTCGCATCATGCGGCGGTACGCAGACGGCCGGGGAGCAGGCACAGACCCCCGAAACGAAGACCGCGGTGAAGCACGGGCCGGAGATCGCACTCCTGAAGCCCGACCCGAAATCGGGCATGACGGTCAACGAAGCGTTGCAGAACCGCCGCTCCTCGCGTGAATATGCTCCCGAAGCCCTTTCGCTCGAGGAGTTGTCGGGCGTGATGTGGGCGGCCGGCGGCATCAACCGCCCGCAGGACGGACGGCTCACGGCACCTTCGGCACTGGCGTTGTATCCCATCCGCATTTACGCGTTTTTCCCCGAGGGCGTTTACAGCTACGATGCCAAGGGGCAGAAACTGGTGCGCGTGACGGAGGGCGACCACCGGAGCGTCGCAGGGGCACAGCCATTCGTGTTCACGGCGCCGCTCAACCTGGTTTATGTGGCCGATATGTCGGTCTATGAAGGTAAGAATATCCCCGCCGGGCATGTCCGCTACCTTTGCGGGCAGGATGCCGCGGGCTATGCCGAAAACGTCAACCTCTACGCCGCAGGCCATGGTCTGAAGTCGATCACGCGCGGCAGCGCCCCCGAGGCCGAGCTGCTCGAGGCCCTCGGCCTCGACCCGGGACGTTACTTCCTTGCGCTGGTGCAGACGGTGGGCAAATAGCGGTGTGTCTCTGGAATGGAAAAGGGACGGCTTTTAGGCCGTCCCTTTTTTATTTGTCCGCAGATGCGGCTAAGGCCGGTCGGATGGCGCGCCCCGGCTTTGGTTCGGTCACGGCCTTTCGCCCGGGTTGTCCCGGGCGCGTTCCCCGGTGTTGTCCTGAAGACCGTTTCCGGCTGTTCCGTCCTTAGTCTGCCGAAAGCGTCTCCTTTGCCGCATCCCGGCCGTCGGGTTCCTCCAGCGGGACGATATAGAATCCGCGTCCCGGTGTCCACTCCACGCAGAAAAGTTTTTCCGCATCGGGGTATCCCGCCTGCCGGAGGTGGCGCAGGAGCCACCGCTTGCCCTTGCCGCTGCGTTCGAGTGCGTCTTCCATGACCTTGCCCCCGTTGACGAGCAGGTACGATTCTGGCGGTTCGTTGCGGCGCGATATGGTTATCCGTCCGTTGGTTTCGAAACGCACGTCGTCGACGTCGAACATCGAGAAGATGCCGTTTTCGCGCAGCATGGTGCGGAACTGTTCCATTTCGAGCCCGTTGCGGCGGAATTCGCGCATCACCAGCCGGCGGTCGCGGACGAGCATCACCGAGTCGCCCTTGATCGCCCTGCGGATGCGGTGGAAGCGCATCAGGTAGCGCAGCGAGACGTTGGCCGCCGTCCACACCGCGAAGGCGAATACCAGATACCATACCGGGGTGTCGGGGTTGTAGATTACGCCGCCGACCAGCGCCCCGAGTACGAACGAGTTTACCGAATCGAGGGGTGTGAGCTGTGCCATCTGGGTCTTCCCCGATATGCGCAGGAAAAAGATCACGCCCAGCATTCCGACCAGCAGTTTGATGGCGATGGATAGATACATGGTGTGCAGGTTTTATTTTTCCGTTTCCCCTCAGCCTGCAAATTCCGCGCAAATCCGGAAAAACCTGCCCGGGCGGTGAGGAGCCCGTCCTGCGAATAGCGTGGTACGGCCGTATCTCCGGCCGCCTTCCTCGGGGGCTAAAGGCCGTATTCCGCGGCGTAACGCCACAGGGGTGCGGCCATCAGCGCCTGCCGGATGCGGCCGCTTTCGAGCAGCTCGCGAACCTCGGCGCCCGAGAACAGATGTACGCGGATGTCCTCCGTAGCATCGAGGTGCTGTTCGCTCAGGCGTTCCACGCCCGTCGCCAGGTAGCAGTACGTCAGGTTGTTCTGCGTCGAGGGGTTGGGCGCCACGACCATTAGCTCGCGCCACTGGCCGCCGCCGTACCCCGTCTCCTCGGCCAGTTCGCGCTGTGCCGCGGCCAGCATCGAGGCATCGTCGGGCTCGGCCACGCCCGCCGGGATTTCATAGTCCGTTTCGCCCAGCCCGTGGCGGTATTGGTCGATAAAGACGAATTTCCCCTCTTTCGTAATGGCGATGACGTTCACCCAGTCGGGATATTCGAAGACGTAGTAGTCGGGTATGAGGCGCCCATCGGGCAGTTCGATGCTCTCGTGGCGTACCGTAAACCAGGGTTTGCGGGCGAGGTATTCGCTGGTGAGAACTTTCCAGTTGCGTTTTTTCGGATTTTCCATGGCGGCGTCTTACTTGTCGGATGCAAAAATAGCGAAAAATAGTTATCTTTGTAACATCCGAAAAAAAACATCCATGTTGTCCCAGAACGAACGAAAGCGTATTATCGCCCTCATCAACCGCGAAGTGGTGCCCGCCATCGGGTGTACCGAACCGATCGCCGTGGCGCTGTGCACGGCGCGTGCAGCCGAACTGCTCGGCTCGCGTCCCGAAAAGGTCGCCGTGCGCCTGAGCGCCAATATCCTTAAGAACGCCATGGGCGTTGGGATCCCCGGTACGGGGATGATCGGCCTGCCGATCGCCGTGGCGCTCGGGGCGCTCGTCGGCCGTTCGGAGTACCGGCTGGAGGTATTGCGCGACGTGACGCCCGGGGCCGTGGAGCAGGGCCGCCGGTATATCGACGAAAAGCGCGTATGTATCGACCTGAAGCAGGGTATCGCCGAGAAACTCTATATCGAGGTCGAGGCCCGGGGCGCCGGGCACTGTGCCACGGCGGTGATCGCGGGCGGCCATACCTCGTTCGTATACCTCGAGCGCGACGGCGAGGTGACGCTCGACAAACGTACGGCCTCGGCGGCCGAAGAGGATGGGGGCGAAGTACCCCTCACGCTGCACCGCGTGTGGGAGTTCGCCACGACGGCGCCCCTCGACGAACTGCGCTTCATCCTCGAAACACGCCGCCTGAACAAGGCCGCCGCCGAGCAGGCTTTCGCCGGGGAGTTCGGCCACTGCGTAGGGCGTACGCTCCGTTGCGAGCGCGAACGGAAGATTATGGGCGACAGCATTTTCTCGCGGATACTGTCCTACACCTCCGCGGCGTGCGACGCCCGCATGGCCGGGGCGATGATCCCCGTGATGAGCAACTCGGGAAGCGGCAACCAGGGCATCGCGGCGACGCTTCCCGTGGTGGTCTACGCCGAGCAGACCGCCGCCACCGAGGAGCAGACGATCCGTGCGCTGGTGCTGAGCCACCTCACGGTGATCTATATCAAGCAGAGCCTCGGCCGCCTGTCGGCCCTGTGCGGCTGCGTGGTGGCCGCCACGGGGTCGAGCTGCGGCATTACCTACCTGATGGGCGGCGACTACGGGCAGGTCGCGGCGGCGGTGAAAAACATGATCGCCAACCTTACGGGCATGATTTGTGACGGAGCCAAGCCGAGTTGCTCCATGAAGCTCACGAGCGGCGTCTCGACCGCCGTGATCTCGGCCATGATGGCGATGGACGGCCATTGCGTGACGCCCGTCGAGGGAATCATCGAAGAGGATGTCGACAAGTGCATCCGCAACCTCACGGCCATCGGCCGCGACGGCATGAACGAGACCGACAGGGTCGTACTGGGAATAATGACACATAAATGCTGACTATGAATAAACTGACCATGAAAATGAGGCTCTTTGCGGCGTTCCTGCTGCTCGGCCTCTGGGGCGCCACGGCCCAGACCGCCCGTGAGCAGATCGCCGCCATGCCCGAACGCGCGGGCGGGATTTACCACTCGTACGAGTACCTGCCCGGCCCCGCCGTACCCGCCCCGAAGGGCTATGTTCCCTTCTACATCAGCCACTATGGCCGCCACGGCAGCCGTTGGCATACTTCGGAAAAGATCTATGCTGAGCCGCTGGGTATCCTGCGCAAAGCCGACTCGGCCGGGGTGCTGACCCCCAAAGGGCGCGACCTGCTGGCTAAGGTCGAGGTCATTGCAGCCGATGCCCGGGATCGTTACGGTGACCTCTCGCCCCGCGGCGTGGCGGAACACCGGGGCATCGCCGAACGCATGTATAAGGCCTATCCCGAGGTCTTTTCGACCGGGGACGGCCGCGAATGCTATGTCCAGAGCCGTTCGACGCTCGTGCCGCGCTGCATCCTGAGCATGGCGGCCTTCAACGAGCGCCTCAAGGAGCTGAACCCCGAAATCCGGATGACCCGCGAATCGAGCCAGCGCTACATCCCTTATATGAGCAACGGCGCAGGGTTGAATTCCCAGCGAAAGGCATCCGGTGCCGTGGCCGACAGCCTGCAGGATGCCCGCACGCATCCCGCCCGTCTGATGGCGTCGCTCTTCTCCGACCCCGCCTTCGTGGAACGCGAGGTGAAAAGGCCGGCGAAACTGATGAACCAGCTGTTGGCGCAGGCCGCCATCATGCAGGACGTCGAATACCTGGGCATCTCGCTCTACGACCTCTTCACCGAGGAGGAGATATACGCCGCCTGGGAAGCCGAGAATTTCCGCCGCTACGTGATGTTCGGCCCGTCGAAGCGCTTCGGCGACCCGATCATCGCCGATGCCAAGCCGCTGCTGCGCAATATCGTGGAGACTGCCGAACGGGTCGTCGCGGGGGAGGAGAACCTCTCGGCTTCGCTGCGTTTCGGCCACGACGTGAACGTCATTCCGCTGGTGGCGCTCCTGGGCGTCAGGGAGGCTTCCGGGCGCGTATGGACGGCCGAGGAAGCTGCCGGGGTGTGGCAGATACACCGCGTATCGCCCATGGCGACCAACGTGCAGTTCATCTTCTTCCGCAACCCCGAGACCGGCGACGTGCGGGTGCGGGTGCTGCACAACGAGCGCGATGCCGAACTGCCGGTCGGCGGTGGCCCCTATTATCCCTGGGAGACCCTGCGCGACTACTGCAAGTCGCTCTATGAATGACATGCCCCGTGCCGGGCATAAAAATAAAGGGGCTGCCTGCCGGTTCCCGGAATTAAAATCACCCTCGCCAGAAATGCTTCTGGCGAGGGTGATTTTTTAAGCCGGCTTGTCGGGCAACCTTTTCCGCGGCGTTTCCGGGATGGACGCCGGAGTCCCCTCCTTGGGGACGGCTAATGGAAGATGGTCTTGACGATGATGTTCGTGGCGCCCTGGTGACGGGTGGTGTAGTCTTTGGCTATACGGCTTGTTTTCTGCAGGAAATCCTCGTTGTCGCGCAAGGGGATGAACCACGTGCGCAGTTCGTCGTAGTTTTTCACCGGACGGGCAGCGCCGAGCGTCACCAGGTCGCGTGCCTCCTTGAATTTCGCGTAGTTGGGGCCGAATGCCACCGGAAGCCCGAATGTCGCCGCTTCGAGCGTGTTGTGTATCCCCACGCCGAACCCGCCGCCGATATAGCTCCACGTCGCGTAGCCGTAGACCGACGCCAGGATCCCCACCGTGTCGAGGATCAGCAGTTGCTTCGACCCGTAGGCCGTGTGGGGCGTGCACTGCGTGTAGCGGAGCGTCCCGCCCTTGGCCTCGGCCGCGAGGCGTGCCATGCGGCCTTCGTCCATCTCGTGCGGAGCCACGATGAATTTCACGTCGGGGTTGTCGTTTATCAGGCGGATCAGCAGCTCTTCGTCCGGGTTCCAGGTCGAACCCGCCACGAAGAGGCGTTTGTCCCCCTTGAACCGGTCTATGATGTCGATATGTTTGGCTGCGGCGGCGATTTCGGCCACGCGGTCGAAACGCGTGTCGCCCGCTACGATCACGTTGTCGAAGCCCAGCCCGGCCAGCAGCTTTTTCGACTCCTCGTTCTGCACGAACATCACGTCGAAGGACTCCAGCGCCTGCCTCCACATGCCGCCGTAGGGGCGGAAGAAGATCGAGTTGCGGCGGAAGATGGCCGAGACGATATAGGTGCGCACCTTGCGGCGGCGCAGGTCGCGCAGCAGGTTAAGCCAGAATTCGTATTTTACGAAGATTGCGATTTCGGGATGCGCCGCATCGAGGAACCGGCGGGCGTTGCGCGGCGTGTCGATCGGCAGGTAGAAGATGTAATCCACGCCCTGGTAATTCTTGCGGACTTCGTAGCCCGAAGGCGAGAAGAACGTGAGCAGGATCTTGTATTCGGGATGGGTCTTGCGGATGCGTTCGATGATGGGGCGCCCCTGTTCGAATTCGCCGAGCGACGCGACGTGCACCCAGACGATGCGGTCGGTCGGGTCGATGGTCTCGGCCATGCGTTTATAGAGGTCTTTGCGCCCGTCTATCCATAGCCGTGCCTTCGGATGCCTCGGTGCGACCAGCCGGATGAGCCACACATAGAGTGTCAGACCGAAATTATATAACCACATCGGTGTTTACGGTTTGCGGTGTTGAAATACTATACGTTAACGTTCGCCGGGCGGGCCCGGGTTTTCCGGCCCTGTACGCAGGGCTTTCATTTTCAGTGCGACAAAGGTAGTATAATTTGTCGGAAATGCAAAATTACCAGTTGTATTCCATCGCCTGCTCCACCAGGCGTACCTCCATGTGCCCGTCGGGCATCACGTCCACGGCCGCCAGGTCGAACTGCGCCTCGTCCTGCCCGCCCGTTGCGGCCAGGTAACGCACGGCCGCCCGCGTCAGTGCGCGGAACTTCTGCGGCGTGACGGCAGCCTCGGGCGGCGTCAGGGAGCCGGCCCTGCGGGTCTTGACCTCCACGAAATGCACGATCCCCGCCTTGCGGGCCACGATGTCCAGTTCGTAGCGGCCGCTGCGCCAGTTGAGGGCGCAGATTTCATACCCCGCACGGCGGAGGTACTCCGCCGCGGCCCGTTCGCCCGCACGTCCCGTTTCGGCCGTCGTACTCATGCCTGTCAGTGGATGATGCGCTGGATCGAGTTGGCCCGGTCGAAGGCGGCCTTCAGCCCTTCGGCGTCGTCGCGCTCGATCATCCTGCGCATGATCTGCAACTGGTGGATATGCTCGCGCAGCACGTCCAGCAGGTTGTATTTGTTGCGCAGCATGATCGGCACCCACGTGGCGGCCGAGCTCTTGGCCAGCCGCACGGTGCTCTCGAACCCGCCGCCCGCCAGGTCGAAGATGTGCCGCTCCTCGCGTTCCTTCTCGAGCACGGTCAGCGCCAGCGCGAACGAGGTGATGTGGGAGATGTGCGACACGTAGGCCGCATGCAGGTCGTGTTCCTCGGCGCCCATGTAGACGGCGGGCGCCTCCAGCGTGCGGAAGATCCGCTCGGCCATCGCCAGCGCGTCGGGGTCGCTCCGCTCCACTTCGCACAATACGACGTTGCGCCCCGTGAAGGCGCCGTGCTGTGCGGCGCGCGGCCCGCTGTATTCGGTGCCCCACATCGGATGGACGGCTACGAAGCGCCCGCGGCGGGCGTGCATCGAGATAACCTCGCACAATTCGGCCTTGATGGAACCCAAATCCATCACCACCTGGCTGCCGTTTACGCGGTTGAGGGCTTTTACGGCCATCAGGGGAATTGTATCGACAGGGGTGGCCAGCACCACGAGGTCGGCCTGTGGAATGCCCTCTTCGAACGCCACGATGCGGTCGGCCAGCCCGAGCCGCAGTGCCTCGGCGGCGTTACCCTCCGAACTCTCGACACCGAGTATTTCGTCCGCGATGCCGCGGTCGCGCAACGCGAGGGCAAAAGAGCCGCCTATGAGGCCCATGCCCGCTATCAGAACTTTCATACCTATTTATATAAATATTTTTGATTGCGGCCAGAAGCGCTTCCGGCCGGGGATTAGAGCAAGAACGACAGGTCGCTGCCCGGTTGTACTTCGAAGGGCTCCATGCCCTTGCGGAACATGCGCATCGGGCGCTTGCCGATCAGTTCGAGTTTCCCCTCCGCATGGCGGAGCATGCACCCTTCGCGCAGCCCGGCGACCCAGCGCCGCGGGTTGGCCTCGATGTATTCGAGGATGCGCTGCTCGCGCGTCTCTCCGGCGTGCCCCTCGGGGTTGGCGTCGAGGTAGTGGGGGTTTATCTGGAACTTTACGGCTCCGACAGCCCTGAACGACTGTGGCTCGACGATGGGCATGTCGTTTGTGGTGCAGATGGTGGGACATGCCACGTTGCTGCCCGCCGACCAGCCGACATAGGGAGTCCCGGCCTTGATTTTACGCAGGATGGCAGCCATAAGCCCCTGCTCCTGCATCTTTTTTGCCAGCGCGAAGGTGTTGCCGCCCCCGACGCACAGGGCTTCCGCTTCGCGTACCATGCGCGCGGGGTCTTTGGCCCGGTGTACCGAGCGCACGCGGATACCCAGCTCCGAGAGGCGTGCCTGCACCTTTTTTTCGTACTCGGCGTAGGAAAATGTCACGGCGGCATAGGGGACGAATACGATTTCGCTGACGCCCTGCAGGAAACGCCCGATTTCGGGCATCGGATAGCGGAGGTATTCCTCTCCGGCGTTGGTCGAATTCGAGATCAGAAGCAATTTCATAAGCCTATGGTTTTGAATCGGTTAATTTGAAAAATGTGCTAAATGTCGAAAAAGTTGTGAATAAAAAAAAGGTCTGTTTTGTCAAAAGTAATAAAAAAAGTGTTACTTTTGCGCAAAATTACCCCGGAAATACGAAAGAACTATTTCCAAATAATTGTTTAACTAAAAAATTAAAATTATGTCAGAAGTTCAATCAAAAGTTGTCGAGATCATCGTCGACAAACTGGGTGTCAAGGAATCGGAGGTTGTACCCGAAGCAAGCTTCACCAACCATCTGGGTGCTGATTCGCTCGACACCGTAGAATTGATCATGGAGTTCGAGAAGGCTTTCGATATCCAGATTCCGGACGAGGACGCTGAGAAGATCGCTACCGTTGGCGACGCTATCAAGTATATCGAAGAGCACAAGAAATAATTTATAAAAAGAGCTTTCACAGCCTCTTATAGCCTTAAATTTATGACAGAAAGAAGAGTAGTTGTTACGGGCATCGGTACGATCAACCCGCTCGGTAATAATATTGAAGAGTATTTTTCGAATTTGGAGAAGGGAGTCAGCGGTGCCGCACCGATTACTCATTTCGATGCAGAGAAGTTTAAGACGAAGTTTGCTTGTGAAGTAAAGAATTACGACTCGAACCTCTATTTCGACCGTAAGGAAGTACGCAAGTACGACCTTTTCACCCAGTATGCCCTGATCGCGGCCACGCAGGCCGTCGAGGATTCGG